>JAEEGK010000286.1_pt1 | contig 126426 bp, 119 predicted proteins | sample 8958771 | NCBI WGS metagenome assembly JAEEGK01 (sample SAMN16246547, study PRJNA631951) | gut metagenome | biome: gut microbiome; feature: rumen; material: SC-attached | host: Bos | place: Iran: Karaj | collected 2018-10 | reverse complement strand
CATCGCGGACTGTAAGATAATCTTTACGGACGATCTTGCAAAGGATCTTTGCGTAAAGGGTGAAGTTTGTTACGAACCTCTCGTTAAACTCCTTTCAAAGAATGTGCTTTTAGAGAACGGTGAGATCGACAGGAAAAAGATGGCCGCAATGATCTACGCCGATGAATCCTTAAGGAACGGCGTAAATTCAATCATTCATCCCGCGGTTTACCAAAGGATCGTTGAAATAGCGGAGCAGGAAAAAGAAAAGGGAGAGATTCGGTTTCTTTTTATCGAAGCGGCATTGCTGATTGAGTGCGGATATAACGATTTTGTCGATGAAATGTGGTATATATATGCCTCCGACAGTGTAAGGCGGGAACGGTTAAAAGAATCCCGCGGCTACACCGATGAGCGGATCGACGGCATATTTAAGAGTCAGTTAAGTGACGGTCAGTTTAGGTCAGGATCTGATTTTGTGATAGACAATTCGGGAGACCCCGAAAAAACTTATTCTCAAATACGTGAAAGGATCGGGCTTTATGAAAAAGAATGAGACCCTTGTCTTCGGACTTGATATAGGAACCAGGAGCATAGTGGGTACGGTGGGATATTTAAACCGTGACCGCTTTACGGTTTTGTGTCAAAGATTTGCGGAACACACCACAAGATCCATGCTCGACGGACAGATTCATGACATTGGGCGCGTGGCAGAGACTATCAAAACCGTTAAGGCTCAATGCGAGGAGGCTGCGGGAAAGCCGTTAAAGCAGGTCTGCATCGCGGCCGCAGGTCGTGTGCTCCGTACCGTGGATACAAGAGTCGACATGGTTTTTGAAGAAGAACGGGAAACCACCGAGGAAGACGTGGCAAATCTTATGTCCCTCGGAATTGAAAAGGCCTACAGGGAATTTACGGCTGCAGACAATTCGGACGTAAAATTCTATTGTGTGGGTTATTCGGTTGTAAGATATTATCTTAACAATTATGCCATCGGTAATCTTGTGGGCCACAAAGCACGCACAATCTCTGCCGATATTATCGCAACATTCCTGCCTGACGATGTGGTTGACGGACTTTATAAGGCCGTAGAACTTGCGGACCTTGAAGTTGCGAACCTTACCCTCGAGCCTATTGCGGCAATTTCCGTTGCAATCCCCGAGAAGTTTAGAATGCTTAATATTGCCCTTGTCGATGTCGGCGCAGGTACCAGCGATATTTCCATCACAAAGGACGGAAGTATCACAGCTTACGGCATGATTCCTATGGCCGGTGACAAATTTACCGAAGTTATCGCGCAGAATTGTCTCGTAGACTTTGATATGGCCGAAAAGATCAAGAGAGCAAGCCAGACCGAGGATTTAATCGAATATCAGGATATTATGGGCCTTACCCAGACCATTTCCGCAGTTGAAGTCAACAATATCATTACTCCTTTGGTGGATGAGATCACCGGAAAGATTGCGGACGAGATAAAGCGTCTTAACGGTGACAAATCCGTAAGCGCCGTATTTATCGTAGGCGGTGGCGGAATGGTAAAGGATTTTGCTTCAAAGCTTGCCGATAAACTTGAGATTCAAAAAGAACGTGTGGCCCTTCGGGGAAGCGAAGTCATGGGCAGCATTGATTTTGCCGAAGAAGGCGCTTTAAAGACCTCTTTGATGGTCACGCCCATCGGTATCTGCTTAAACTATTACGAACACAGCAATAATCTTATATACGTCAATTTTAACGGAAAGCGGATCAAACTTTACGATAACGGGCATGTAACCGTAAGCGATGTTGCAATTCAGGCGGAATTTCCCAACGACGGTCTTTTCCCCAAGCGCGGAAAGGCTCTTACCTACAGCGTAAACGGAAAGTCAAAGATAGCCAAGGGTGAGATCGGTGAAGCAGCCACCATCACCGTAAATGGAGAACCTGCAGATATAGGTAAGATTGTTGAATGCAATGATAAGGTTGTGATAAAGGAATCCACCGCCGGTGTAAGGGCTCGTATTCGTGTTTCTGCTTTGCCCGAATATAAGAAGGATATACGTATCGTATTCGAGGGTAAGAAGGTTAACGTGCTTCGCCCCGTATTGGCAAACGGAAAGAGAGTTCTTCCCGATTATGAGATTATGGATGATGATAGAATCGAAATTGCAGAATTCTGTCAGATTCGTGACGTTATAGAATCTCTGGACCTTGATAAAAACGTTAAACTCCTTGTAAACAACATGAAGGCGGACGAAAAGACCGAGATATACGAAAACTTCACGGTTTCCTTCGATAACGGCACGGATTACGGTGATGCCGAAGACACTTACGAGGATTCTTCTGAGGATTCGGATGCGGTTTCTGAAGCGGCTTCTGAAGATACTTTTGATGACGGTACAAAGAAGGGTGATGCCAAAACCGGTACCGAAACCGAAAAGGCTTCTTCGAAAAGCAGTGCCAAGACCGGCGGAATCGCTTTGACCGTCACCGTTAACAAGAAACCGGTTACTCTTACCGGAAAAAATGAATACGTCTTTGTGGATGTATTTGATTTTATTGATTTTGATCTCTCAAAGCCTCAGGGAAAGAGCGTTGTTACGCTTCACAACGGCAAAAACGCCCAGTACATGAATCCCGTAAAGGCCGGAGACGTAATGGAAATATACTGGAAGGATTGACGCAGTAAATGAGGATGTGCAGTATTGCCAGCGGAAGCAGCGGCAACTCGATTTACATCGGTTCGGGGTCAACACATATTCTGATTGATGCGGGTATCAGCGGCAAGAGAATAGAGGAGGGCCTTCACGGACTGGACCTTACACTTTCTGACATCAGTGCCATATTTATCACCCACGAGCATTCGGATCACATTAAAGGAATCGGAGTTCTTGCAAGAAAAGCAGGAATTCCCATATATGCAACCAAGGGAACCATAGATGCAATGCTTTCCTATAACACCCTCGGAAGCCTTGACAGAGGTCTTTTAAACGTTGTAAGCGCGGATTCGAAGGTTTGTGTCGGAGACCTGTTCGTGTGTCCGATGCGTGTGTCACATGACGCCGCAGAACCGGTTGCTTACAGAGTTTTACATGAAAAATGCAAGATTTCTGTCATAACCGACCTTGGATGCTTCGACGAGTATACCCTGGAATGCCTGAAAAATTCCAATATTATCATGGCAGAAGCTAATCACGACGTTCGCATGCTTCAGGTTGGGCCCTACCCATATTATTTAAAACAGCGAATACTGTCCGACCGGGGCCATCTTTCCAACGAGACCAGCGGTCGTATGATTTCGGCTCTTTTAAACGACAATGTGAAGGAAATAGTACTTGGGCATTTAAGCGCAGAAAACAACATTCCCGAGCTCGCTTACGAGTCCGTCAGACCTGAAATTGAGGCATCCGATACGCCTTATCACGGAAATGATTTTCCTATCCGGATTGCAAGGCGCGATTGTCCCCTTTCACCCATAGAAATTTAGAAAAATATCCGTTTATCGGAGTTAATAAAGGAGAATGATATGAACAAAACAATCATAACGGTAGTTGGTAAGGATACCGTCGGAATAATCGCAAAGGTCTGCACCTATCTTGCCGAACACAACATCAATATTCTTGATATTTCCCAGACCATCGTCGACGGATATTTCAACATGATGATGATAGCCGACATGAACGCCGCGAACGTAAAGTTTTCCGATGCTTCCGACGGACTTGAGAATCTCGGCAAAGAGATCGGCGTTATTATCAAATGTCAGCAGGAAGACATTTTCAATTCCATGCACAGAATTTAGAGAATGATCCCAGGTTTTGAAAGGTAAGTTTAAGATGATTAACATGTTTGAGGTCCGCGAGACCAATGAAATGATAGAAAAAGAAAATCTTGACGTCAGAACCATTACTCTCGGAATCAGCCTTCTTGACTGCATCGATTCCGATCTTAACAGGCTCTGCGAAAAGATTTATGACAAAATTACCGACAAAGCAAAGAACCTTGTTTCCGCCGGTGAAGAAATATCTAAGGAATTCGGTATTCCCATTGTAAATAAACGAATTTCCGTAACACCCATCGCACTTATCGGTGGTTCCGCCTGCAAGACAAGCGATGATTTTGTAAAGATTGCAAAGACTCTTGACGATGCTGCCGCTAAGGTAGGCGTAAACTTCCTTGGTGGATACAGTGCACTTGTTTCAAAGGGCATGACAGCTGCGGACGAACTCTTAATTCGTTCGATTCCAAAGGCTCTTTCAACTACCAATATTGTATGTTCCTCAGTGAATCTTGGCTCTACTAAAACCGGTATCAACATGGACGCCGTAAGGCTCATGGGTGAGATCATAAAGGAAACCGCATATCTTACCAAAGATAACGATTCATGTGGTTGTTCTAAGCTCGTTGTATTCTGCAATGCTCCCGATGATAACCCGTTTATGGCAGGCGCATTCCACGGCGTAACCGAAGCGGATGCCATCATAAATGTGGGCGTAAGCGGCCCCGGAGTTGTTAAGACCGCCCTTGAAAAAGTAAGGGGCGAGAGCTTCGAGGTCCTTTGTGAAACGATAAAGAAAACCGCATTCAAAGTTACCAGAGTTGGTCAGTTGGTTGCAAGGGAGGCTTCGAAAGCCTTGAATGTGCCTTTCGGTATTGTTGACCTTTCCCTTGCTCCCACACCTGCTGTGGGAGATTCCGTTGCAGACATTCTTTGTGAGATCGGACTTGAGCATGCGGGCGCTCCCGGAACCACGGCTGCACTTGCACTTTTAAATGATCAGGTTAAAAAGGGCGGCGTAATGGCTTCTTCGTACGTAGGAGGTTTGAGCGGTGCATTCATTCCCGTCAGTGAAGATCAGGGCATGATTGATGCGGTTAACGCAGGCGCGCTTACCCTTGAAAAACTTGAGGCCATGACCTGTGTTTGCTCGGTAGGCCTTGATATGATCGCGATTCCCGGAGATACAAAGGCTACTACCATTTCAGGTATCATTGCGGACGAAATGGCCATCGGTATGGTCAATCAAAAGACTACTGCAGCAAGACTCATTCCCGTTTACGGTAAGGGCGTCGGAGAAAACGCCGAGTTTGGCGGACTTTTGGGATATGCACCGATTATGCCTGTAAATCAGTTCTCCTGTGATGCTTTTGTAAACAGAGAAGGACGAATCCCCGCACCTATTCACAGCTTTAAAAACTAAGATTACGGGGGTTACCCCGCGGAGTTTATATGTCTACTGTCAAACCCTTTTGTGCCGTAAGACCCGCTAAGGGCCTTGCGGAAAAGATAGCCGCACTTCCCTATGATGTTTACAACAGGGCAGAAGCCAAGGCTTTTGTTTCTAAAAATCCCGATTCATTTTTAAAGGTCGACCGGCCCGAGACTCAGTTTCCCGATGATTTTGATATGTACTCGGATGCGGCTTACCTAAAGGCCAGGGAACTTTACGAGGGCATGAAGGAGTCGGGCGAATTTGTAAAAGAACCGGATCCCGCATATTATCTTTATGAACTGACCATGGAGGGTCGCACCCAGACAGGTCTTGTTTGTCTTGCAAGCGTGGATGAGTATCTTAACAACACCATTAAAAAGCACGAGAATACCAGAGCGGACAAGGAAATTGACAGGATCCGCCACGTAGACACTTTAAGTGCCCAGACAGGCCCCATTTTCCTGGCATACAGGGCGAAAAAAGAACTTCTTGATTTCATAGATGATTTTAAGAAAAACCATGCTCCCGAGTTTGATTTTGTAAGTGAAGACGGGATAAGGCACAGAGGCTTTAAGGTTTCAACCCGGGCCGATATTGAGTTTATAACCCTTTCTTTTTCAAAGATACCAAATCTCTATATTGCCGACGGCCACCACAGGTGCGCCAGCGCCGCAAAGGTCTGCCTTAAAAGAAGAGAAGAGGGCCGTGTTAAAGAAGGGGATTTTGAAGGCTTTTTAAGCGTGGTTTTCCCCGATTCGGATCTTTTGATTATGGATTACAATCGTGTAATTCTCGATAACAAAGGCTTAACCGAAGATGAACTGATCGAAAGGGTTAAAGAAAAGTTTGAGATAAAAGAAAGAAACAGAAACACCGACAAACCCGGTAAAAAGGGAGAAATATTCATGATTCTCAAAGACCGTGAGTATTCAATTTCCCTTAAGAAAGAATTTCTTTCTTCGGGAGCGGTGGAATCTTTGGATGTTTCCGTTTTGCAGGATTTTCTCTTGGAGCCCTTGTTTGGAATAAAGGACCCCAAAACCGACAAGAGCATTGATTTTGTGGGTGGTATCAGAGGAATAAAGGAACTGATAAGACGTGTGGATGAAGGGGCATTTGTTGCTTTTTCCATGTATCCCACTTCAATGAAAGAACTGTTTTCCGTTGCGGACGCGGGACTCTTAATGCCTCCCAAATCCACCTGGTTTGAACCGAAGTTAAGAAGCGGACTTTTTATCAACGAATTTTGATTTGTGTATACGAAAGGGTTTTTTATGAAAAAGGTAATCTTTAAGAAACTGTTTGCTGTTTTGCTTTCATGTGTTCTTGCTTTTTCTTTGCTTGCTTGCGGTGATTCTGCGGGTTCAAAGAAAAGCGGGAACAAATCCAAGAATAAAACATCGGTTTCCGTGACAAAATCTGAAGGAGATGATAAAACATCTTCCGCAGACAATAAAACCTCGGATGAAAACAAATCAAACAGCGGTGTTTCGGTAACGGTTTCTTCTTCCGAAGGCGGTAACGGAGACGTTTCTTCGGTTGTGACCAACAAAACCGAAGTGGAATGGTATGTTGCCAATGATACAGTGGTTTTGCATTACACCGGTGAAGGTGCTCAAAAACTTTGGGAAATCTATCAGGCCGGACGTAAACAGGAAATGTCGATTGCCGTAGATGGTTGCGATTATAACTTTGAGATTGGATGGTGTAATGCCTGCAACAAAAATCTTTATTTCAGTTACAGTGATCATGTCGACGGGTTCAGCGGAAAATGTTGTGAAAATCCCGACAGACAGATGCATTGTTACGATTCTCCGGAAATCACAGGTTCCTTTGACAACGGGGATTTGTGGTTTTGCGTAAGACATTTTACTCCGAACATCATCTCTTCATCACCTAACGGAATCAGAGTACATATAGGCTTTGATTACGATAATTATGTTCAATCGGATGATTTTTATGATGAGATTTCCGGCAGTAGTATATCTTTCTATGATCACTTGCCGGAACAATATAGTAATATAGATAAATTCTACGAATGCAGCAATGTACACAGTTTGGGTGATTTTCCCGCAGAATTGTTACAGTATGCAAAAACCGATGATTACAGGTTGTATAAATATCCCGATTCGGAGCAATATGATCTGGACAGTTATGATAAGAAAGGTAATGTTATCGGAAGAACTTCTTATTTCAAATCTCCCATGGACGGATCGATTACAATTACGCCCAACCGGGAAGATATGTTTGATCTCAGCGGCTGCAGTAAATATTCTGATTTAAGTACATATCGTAGTGATCCGGATTGGTATTTTATGTATTTTACAAAGCCCTATCTTTCGTTGGAGCAGATTTCAACAATAAACAATTAATACAGATAAAATCAGGGAGGCATTTGTATGGATAACAAACTGTATAAGATGATGAACTGGCCGGAAATCGAGAGTGTTGTTTATTCTGAGTGTAAGTATCCGCAGAACATTCTCGGTTGCCATGAAATTCAGGGCGGTTTTCTTATCCAGGCATTTTTCCCCGGCGCAGAAAGCGTTAAGGTAAGAAACTTAAAGACCGAAGCGGAAACGCTGATGGAATGTGTCGATGAGGAAGGTTTCTTTGCAATTCATATTGCGGGGAAAACGGCTTTCACATACGAATATCTTGTAACAGAAGCGGGGCAGGAGCATGTTAAACCTGAGGTTTACGGCTTTATCCCTTCTTTCTGGGGAGATCTTTCCCAAAAGCTTGATGCCGGAATCCTTTATGATTCCTACAAATATTTCGGTGCCCATTTCGCAGAAAGAAAGGGTATTCTCGGAACCGAGTTTATTACCTATGCACCTAATGCCGAAAGAGTCAGCGTTGTGGGAGATTTTAACGGCTGGGACGGTCGTGTTCATCAGATGTGCTGTATCGATGAACGGGGCGTATTCGGTATTTTTATTCCCGGGCTTCCCGTCGGTGCTTTGTATAAATTCGAGGTTAAACTTTCAAGCGGCCTGACATATCTAAAAAGAGACCCCTTTGCTTTCGAACTTGAAAAGGGCGAGGGCGATGCCTGTGTGGTAAGCACAAGGGTCAAATCCGACAGGGCCATCTACAAAAGAACTGAAATGCCCGACAGATTTACCATGTTAAGCATCGGCCCGGATGAATTGTATAATACCGAAGAAAGCACCGAATGCGAAGGTGATTCCCTTTTTTCAAAAATCAAAGAAGCAGGCTGCGACTGTGTGCTTTTCCCGGATATAACCAAATGCGATTTAAAGGCTGTGACGGACAACGGTACGGTTTCTTTCTTTGCGACAAATCCGTCGCTGTTCCCTGTTACTGAACTTTCCAAACTTGTATCCGAACTTCACAAAGAAGGGATAAGAGTATTCCTGACTCTGGAGCCTTCCGGGTTTATCGCGGATAACGGAGGCCTTAGAGGGTATGACGGCACCAGACTTTTTGAAGGCAATGAGAAAGAAATCTCGGGAAGATTTTCCTTCGATTGGACCAAGCCCTTTGTTCGCAACTTCTTAATCAGTGCCTGCGATTATTTTGTAGATTTACTGGATGCGGACGGCCTCTGCATAGGCGGTACGGACAGGATCCTTTATCTTGATTACGGCAAATTCGACGGGGAATGGCTTCCAAATATTTACGGCGGAAACGAAAACCTTTACGGAATCGAATTTCTTAAACATTTGAATTCAATTCTTCACAAGAGATACCCCGGTATCGTTACTGTTGCAAAGGATTCCATGGTTTCAAACAATTTGACCCTTTCTCTTGAGGAGGGCGGACTCGGCTTTGATTACAAGATCCATACCCAGTTTGACAAGGATCTTGTCAGATACATGAATCGTGACATCAACGGCCGCAAACAGTTCTATTCGGAGCTTACCTTCAGCCCCGTTTACATTTATTGCGAAAGATTTATTCTTTCTTTGCTGAATGAGGACTACGGAAGAAGCGAAGCACGCCTGTCTTCGGGCTTTTCCTTTGATGAAGATGGGAAAAGAGCAAATTTGCGGCTTCTTTTATCCTATATGTTCATGCATCCCGGCAGAAAGTGCCTGCCTTTTACGGATGTTAAGGATGATAAGCTTAAGGTACTTTTACAGACATTGAGCGAACTTTATAAGACTAGGGATGAGTTTTCGAACGATGATTTTTCGGATGGTTTTGAATGGGTAAATGCGGTTGAATCCGAGCAGTGTGTTGTTTCGTTCCTCAGAAAATCAAAGGATAAAAACCTGCTTATTATCGCCAACTTCTCGGATAAACCCCTTAATTTCAGAATGGGCCTTGAAGAAGGCTCATACAAAGAAATTTTTGCTTCCGAACAGATTAAGTTTGGCGGAAATTACAAGCTTTCCGGCAGATCCAAGCAGACTTCCAAGGTAAGATGTGACGGTAAAGAAACTTCACTTTCCGTAAAACTTCAGCCCTTCGGAGTTCATGTTTATGAAAAAACCGGGGCAGATTAATGTAATTCACAAATTATAAAATCATCTTGCCAAAATAAAGCTTAATAGATATAATATCACTTGTGCGTCACAGGCTTCCGTGGCTCAGCTGGTAGAGCAACGCATTCGTAATGCGTAGGTCGCCGGTTCGAATCCGGCCGGGAGCTTAAAGGATCGGGGAAACCCGGTCCTTTTTCTTTTTGGAGATCCGTGAAAAACGTAATGCGGCTATGTGTGCGCGACACACGGACATTTGTGTATTATTGAAAGAAAGCAGCATCTTCTCAATGTTTTTTTGTTAAAAATTGAAGCGTCCCACATGTTGAATTGATAAATGCGCTATGCTAAAATTAGATTTAACATTCTAAGAAAGTCGGGTATATGAGATGGCTCAGCTTTGGGGCGGTCGGTTCACCAAGGAAACCGATAAAAAAGTATACGATTTCAACGCATCGATCAAGTTCGACAAGCGACTGATGGAAATGGATTGCACGGGCTCGATTGCTCATGCCACCATGCTTAAGCGCTGCGGAATCATTACAGCCGAGGAAGCTACAGCCATAGTCGACGGTCTTATGTCCGTAAGGGATGATGTCCTTAACGGAAATCTGAAAATAGATGATTCATTCGAAGACATTCACAGTTTCATGGAAGCCAAACTTATCGAAAGAATTGGAGATGCAGGTAAAAAACTGCACACCGGCAGAAGCCGCAACGACCAGGTTGCTCTTGACATGCGGCTTTATACCCGCATGCAGGTTCTTACCGTTGATGAGGCTTTGCTTCGACTTTTATATGTGCTTTATGACATTATGGAGAGTAATCTCGAAACCTATATGCCGGGATTTACGCATCTTCAGAAGGCTCAGCCCGTGACCCTTGCCCATCACATGGGTGCCTATTTTGAGATGTTTAAGCGTGACAGAAGCCGTCTTAAAGATCTTTTCGAGCGTATGAATTATTGTCCTTTGGGTGCGGGAGCCCTTGCGGGTACAACATATCCTTTGGACCGCGATTTTACCGCAACGTTAATGGATTTTTACGGCCCTACCCTTAACAGCATGGACTCCGTTTCCGACAGAGATTATCTTGTGGAGTTTTTGTCTGCATTATCCTTAATTGCCATGCATTTAAGCCGTTTCTCGGAGGAAATGATAATCTGGAATTCAAACGAATACGGATTTGTTGAACTGGACGATGCTTTTTCGACAGGGTCCTCGATCATGCCCCAGAAGAAAAACCCCGATATAGCGGAGCTTGTAAGGGGAAAGACCGGAAGAGTGTACGGAGCTCTCATGTCGCTTCTTACGACCATGAAAGGTTTGCCCCTTGCCTACAATAAAGACATGCAGGAGGACAAAGAAGTTGCATTTGACGCCATGGACACCGTCACAAACTGCATAGAACTCTTCACCGGCATGCTTTCTTCCACTAAATTCAATAAAGACGTAATGGAAAAGAGCGCCGTAAAAGGCTTTACCAACGCAACGGATGCTGCGGACTATCTTGTTAAAAAGGGAATGCCCTTCAGAGATGCCCACAGGGTCATCGGTGAACTCGTTCTCTTTTGCATTGAGAAGGATAAGTTCATCGACGATCTTTCCCTTGAAGAACTTAAGAAATTCAGCGAATTATTTGAAGATGACATATATGAGGCCGTTTCTCTTAAGACCTGCGTGGAACGCCGCCTGACGGTGGGAGCCCCCGGAATTAAGGCTATGAAATCCGTTCTTGAAGCATACAAGAATTACTTAGAGGACGACTGGAAATCGTAAAATCATTATTTTATATAAAGGAGCAGAATTATGGAAAAGAAACTTAAAGTAGGTATTTTGGGCGGAACCGGTATGGTGGGACAGAGATTCATCTCTCTTCTTGAAAACCATCCCTGGTTCGAAGTAACGACTATTGCGGCAAGCCCCAGATCCGCAGGAAAAACATATGAAGAGGCAGTGGGCGGCCGTTGGAAAATGACCACTCCCATGCCCGAAGCCGTTAAAAATATTATCGTTAAGGACGTTACCGACGTTAAGACCGTATCCGCCGATGTGGATTTTGTTTTCAGCGCCGTTGACATGACAAAGGACGAGATCCGTGCCATCGAAGAAGAATACGCCAAGACCGAAACTCCTGTAGTTTCCAACAATTCGGCTCACAGGTGGACCAAAGACGTTCCCATGATCATTCCCGAGATCAACTCCGATCACGTTAAACTCATAGAAGAGCAGAAAAAGCGTCTCGGAACAAAGAACGGCTTTATCGCAGTTAAGCCTAACTGTAGTATCCAGAGCTATACCCCCGCTCTTTGGGCATGGTCCGAATTTGAACCCTATGAGGTTGTGGCAACCACATACCAGGCAATTTCCGGGGCAGGCAAGACCTTCAAGGACTGGCCCGAAATGATTGAAAACGTTATTCCCTATATCGGCGGCGAAGAAGAAAAGAGTGAACAGGAGCCTTTAAGGATCCTCGGAACCCTTAAGAACGGCGAGATAGTTAAGAAGGAAGGCCTTGTTATCACCACACAGTGCATCAGGGTTCCCGTTCTTAACGGACACACCGCAGCCGTATTTGTCAAGTTTAAGAAAAAGCCTACCAAGGAAGCCCTTATCAAGAAATTAAGAGAAGCTTCGGGACGCCCGCAGGAGCTTAAGCTTCCCAGCGCTCCCAAGCAGTTTATCCAGTACCTTGAAGAGGACAACAGACCTCAGGTTAAGCTTGATGTTGATTTTGAAAACGGTATGGGAATCTCCATCGGCCGTCTTCGTGAAGATTTTGTTTATGATTTCAAATTCGTGGGCCTTTCCCACAACACGGTAAGAGGTGCCGCAGGCGGTGCCGTCCTTTGTGCCGAACTTTTGAAGGCAGAGGGTTACATTAAAGCTAAATAAGCTTAAAACGCAAGCTGTGGGGTTCTTCTTAATGGATGATTTACGTTATCAGGTTGATTTGCTTACGGCAATGAACCAAAAACTGACCGGCAATGAGCGGATGTATTCGATGATATGCGAAAGTTCCAAAAACGCATATCTTTACATCAACTATGCCGCAAACACCATAAAATTTACAGGAAAATGGGACAATTTCTCCGAGTTTCGGATTTCGGAACCCGGAGAACTGTACCGTCTGGTCGAGCTTTTTGACGAAGGAGCCGAAAGCGGCTTAAGAAGGCTTCTTTTCATTGAAAAAGAAAGCAGATTCAGCGATTACGAGGAATTTCTTCTTCGTGACAACAAATCCTGGGCCGGGGTCGATGTGCTGGTTCATATCGACGAAACCGGCAATGTAAGTGAAAAACTGATTACCTTAAGCGATGTGACAAAGCTCCGCAAAAGACGCGACGAGCTTACTTACATGGCTTATTATGATATGCAGACGGGCCTTTATAACCGGAATTACTTTATTAGCAGGGTGAAGGAATTCCTGGAAAAAGCAAATGCGGAGCAGGCCGTAGTCAGTGTTATTCTTATCGATGTCGATGACTTCCATAAGATTTCCGATTTTCGCGGTATCGTCATCGGGGATGAGGTCATCCAGAATCTCGGTACTTTCTTTAAAGGGATCACGGGTCCCAATATCATAGGTTCCCGTTTCGACGGAGACATTTTCTGCCTGGCAATTTACAATCCTGTGGGGCAAAGAAGCGTCGACAACATCTACAATTCCCTGAAAAAATATCTTTCCGAGCCCATGAAACTCATGGATAAATCCGAAGTTTCCGTCAGTGTTTCCGTGGGCGTTGCGGAGTATCCCGAGTCTTCCGACAATGCTCTTCAGCTTATCAACTGTGCTGAGATCGTTATGCTGAAAGCAAAAGATGCCGGCAAAGCCACCATCAAATATTTTGACGCGCACATTCTTGATAATTTCCTTAAAGACGTGGATATTGAGACCAAATTAAAGGAAGCGGTCCACAATACCAATTTCTTTATGAATTTCCAGCCGCAGTTCTATGCAAAGGGAAATAAATTAAGGGGTGTTGAAGCATTGATCCGCTGGAGAGACGCAGACGGGTCTCTTATCAGCCCCTCCGTATTCATTCCCCTTGCCGAAAAGAGCGGTCTTATCATCTCCATAGGAGATTACGTGCTTGAAGAAAGCATCAGGACTCATATGCAGTGGAAAAAGAAATTCGACTGCGATCTGATCCTTTCAATAAACATTTCGTCAATCCAGTACAACCGGCCCGATTTTGTTTCAAAGGTTCTTTCTGCCGTTAAGAAATACGGTATGGATCCGGAAGAGCTGGAACTTGAGATCACCGAATCGGTACTTATAGACGATTTTAAGCTTGTGATCCAGAAGATGTACGAGTTAAGGGATTACGGGATCAAGGTCTCTCTTGATGATTTCGGAACGGGATTTTCATCCCTTTCGTATCTTAAGGGGTTGCCCATCGATACTCTTAAGATCGACAAATCCTTTATCGAGAGCGTCACAAGCGATGAGGCATCAAAGGTAATTACCGAAGCTGTAATAAACATGTCCAAGCGACTCGGATTCGAAACGGTTGCGGAAGGCGTAGAGACCAAGGAACAGCTTGATTATCTTAATGAGGTTTCCTGCGATCTTATCCAGGGATATTATCTCGGAAAGCCCATGGATGAAAGCGGGATCGAGGAGATACTGTTAAGAACAATCTGATCGGGGTGAGACATGATAATCGGCAGAAATAACGAATTGAACCAGCTGGCCACCTATTATGAGCGTGACAGAAGCCAGATCGTGGTTTTATACGGACAAAAGTACATAGGGAAAACGGCTGTCTTAAAGGAATTCATGGCTGACAAGCCCGGATTCTATTATCTTGCCGAGCCCGTTTCCGAGAGGGAGCAGAAATACCGTTTCGGCCTTTTCTTTGCGAGCCTTGGAATAAAAACCTTAAAATATCCCGAATATTCGGATATTTTCAATTGTTTTGCCCTTAAACACACCCAGAAAAAGGTCATTGTCATCGATGAGTTTCAGAACATCGTAAAGAGCAGTCCCGATTTTATCGATAAACTTGTTTCTTTCATTCACTCAAGCTGGAACAAACAGGAATATTTTGTTGTTCTTTGTTCTTCATCCATCAGTTTCGTGGAAAACTCCATGGTGGAAAAAATCGGTGAAGCGGCGTTTGAACTATCGGGCTTTATCAAGATCAAAGAGCTTGGATTTAAGCACCTTCGCGAGTATTTTTCTTTGTATACCAACGAAGAATGCGCCATCGTCTGGTCCATCCTCGGAGGCGTTCCGGGACTTTGGGCCATGTTTGACGAAAAGCTTTCCGTAAAAGAAAACATTATCCGAAACATCCTTGAAAAGAACGGGCCTCTTCGCAAGACCTGCTCTGTTTTGATGGGAGACGAATTAAGGGAAACAGGGGTCTACAATACGATTCTTTCGGCCCTTTCCGAAGGAAAAAGAAAGCTTAACGACCTTCATGAGCATACAGAATTTTCCCGTGCAAAGATAAGCGTATACCTTAAGAATCTCATGGAACTCGATCTGGTCAGAAAGGTATTCAGCATCGACACGGACGGAAGAGACAATGCTCAAAAGGGACTTTACGATATTTCGAACCACTTTGTGGATTTTTATTATACGTTTTTGTTCAAAAATTCGGGTTTTCTTGATGTCTGGTCGGCGGAAGAGTTTTATTCTTTGCTTATCCTTCCCACCCTTCGCCAGTATGCGGCCAAGAGTTATCGGGAAATATGCACCGAGTATTTAAAGACTTTGAATGAAAGAAAGAGACTGCCCATTAAGGCCGAGAGATTCGGTACCTGGGTAGGCAAGCAGGGTACCATCGATATCGTTGCAAGTGACGATGAAGGCCATACCCTTGCCGCTTTATGCATATTTGACAAGCCAATGGTCACCTACGATGACTACGACGAACTTTTGCGCCTTTCGGAAAAGGCCAGGATCAGCGTCGATTATGTATATCTTTTTGCCGGGGGAAGATTTGACGAAAAGATCAACCTCGAGGCGAAGGTCGGTAAAAATCTGAAGCCGATACTTCTTGACAGAATATAGGATTTTATGGGAAAGCAACTTTTTATAGCCGAAAAACCCAGCGTTGCGCGGGAATTTGCCAATGCTTTAAAACTGAATATGGCCTCCAAGGACGGCTACATGGAGTGCGACACCGCCATTGTTACCTGGTGCGTAGGACACCTTGTTACCATGAGTTATCCCGAGGTTTACGACGAGAAATACAAAAAATGGTCCTTTGACACACTTCCCTTTATTCCGACGGAATTCAAATACGAGGTTATTCCTGCGGTAAAGAAGCAGTTTAACATCGTAAAGGGTCTTCTTACGAGAGATGACGTTGATGTCATTTATGTCTGCACCGACTCGGGACGTGAAGGAGAATACATTTACCGACTGGTGGATACCATGGCGGGAGTTCCTGATTCAAAGCAAAAGAAACGTGTTTGGATCGACTCCCAGACCGTAGAAGAGATAAACCGAGGGATAAGAGAAGCAAAGGATCTGTCAGCATATGATAATCTGTGTGCTTCCGCATATTTAAGGGCTAAGGAAGATTACCTGATGGGTATAAACTTTTCCCGTGCCCTGACTCTCAAATATGCTTATTCCATAAAGGACTTTTTAAAACAGGATAAAGCAGTGGTTTCCGTAGGGCGTGTTATGTCCTGCGTTCTCGGAATGGTTGTGGACAGGGAATTTGAAATCAGAAACTTCACTGAGACGCCCTTCTACAGAGTGCTTGCTTCTTTTGCCGCCGATGATTCAAAGGTTTTGGGCGAATGGAGAGTTTATGATAAGAGTAAATACTTCAATTCTCCGAAGCTTTATAAAGAAAACGGCTTTTTAAAGAAAGAAGACGCGGAAGAGCTCATTTCATACATGAAGGATGACGATTCCGACGAAGCGTCCGTTGTTGAGATCGATAAAAAGAAAGAGACCAAGAATCCGCCCCTTTTATATAATCTGGCAGAGCTTCAAAACGAGTGTTCAAGGCTCTTTAAGATAAGTCCCGACGAGACTCTTGCCATTGTACAGGAATTATACGAAAAGAAGCTTGTTACATACCCAAGAACCGATGCGCGCGTTCTTTCCACGGCAGTTGCAAAGGAAATATATAAAAACATCCGCGGCTTAAAGGACTATGCACCTTTATCCGGTATTGCCGCTTTTTTGATAGAAAAAGAAGCCTACAAAGGCCTTGAAAAATCAAAGTATGTTAACGATAAGCAGATAACCGATCACTATGCCATCATTCCCACGGGCCAGGGATTTAATAATCTTCCGGGACTTAAGGATGTGGCCGCCAAAGTTTATGAGGTCATAGCAAGACGTTTCCTGGCTATCTTCCTGCCGCCTGCGACCTATATTAAGCTTTCCTTTGTGCTTGAAAAGAAAACGGAGCGCCTTTATTTTTCCTTCAGGACTCTTGAAAAAGAAGGATATCTTTCCTGCATGAATTACACCTTTGCAACCAAGAAAGATACTGAGGAAAAAGAGGATTCAGACAAGGATGATACGAAACTTTCGAAAGAAGTTCTTGAGAAACTATGTCTTCTTAAGAAGGGAAATAAATTAAAGCTTTCGGACTTTGAAATAAAAGAAGGAAAGACATCACCTCCCAAGCGTTATAATTCGGGTACCATAATTCTGGCCATGGAAAATGCGGGTCAGCTTATAGATGATGAGGATCTTAGGGCTCAGATAAAGTCAAGCGGAATCGGAACCAGTGCGACCCGCGCGGAGATCCTTAAAAAGCTCATTTCCATCGGTTATATTAAACTTAATAAGAAAACCCAGATACTTACCCCGGCTCTTATGGGGGAAATGGTTTACTGTGTGATAAAGAGAAGCATTCCCCAGCTTCTTCGTCCGAAGCTTACCGCCAGCTGGGAACTGGGACTTACAATGGTCGCAAACGGAGAGATATCTTCGGATGAATATATGACCAAGCTTGATGATTTCGTTTCAAAGCATACCAACGAGGTAAGAGATTCCAACCGCCTATCGGAATTAAAGCGCGATTACGGATATGTTTCGGGCTTTTATAAGACCACAGAAAATAAGGAGAAACAAAATGGCTGATATTAAGATCAAAGACCTTTATTCACTGGATGAGACCATGGCGAAGCCTTTGCTTGAATCCTGTGAATATCCCTGGGAAGTACTTCCGAAGATCAAGGAATTTATCATGGATCTGGGAAAGAATCTTCCGAAGGACGAATACGAGGAAAAGGGCGAAAACGTCTGGATACACAAGACTGCAACCGTTTATCCCACGGCCTATATCGCAGGCCCCTGTATTATTGGAGCAAACACCGAGGTAAGACCTTCGGCCTTCGTAAGGGGCAGTGCTTTGGTGGGTGAAGGCTGTGTTGTAGGCAATTCCACCGAACTTAAGAATGTCATTCTTTTTAACAAAGTACAGGTGCCTCACTACAATTACGTAGGCGACTCGATTCTTGGATTTAAGGCACATATGGGCGCCGGATCCATTACATCAAACGTAAAGAGCGATAAGCAGCTTGTTGTTGTTCACAACGAAGGCGAAAACACCGAGACCGGGTTAAAAAAGTTCGGAGCAATGCTCGGTGACAATGTTGAAGTGGGCTGTAACAGCGTTTTGAATCCCGGAACCGTTATCGGTAAAAATTCAAACGTATATCCCACATCCTGCGTTCGCGGTGTTATCCCCGCAAACTGCATTCACAAGAATAACGGAGAGGTAATAAAGAAAAAGTAACAGTATGAGACTTGTTTTAATGAGACACGGGGAGACCGACTGGAACAAAATGGGTAAGATCCAGGGCGTTACGGATACCTCCCTTAACGAAAACGGAAGAAAAGCCGCAATAGAATGTGCGGAGAGACTTATAAACGGAGAGTACTCCTTTACGGCTGTTTATTCAAGCCCTCTTAAGCGTGCTTTTGAAACGGGAAAGATCGTTGCGGAAAAGTTCAATATTCCAATCTCCAAGAAGGAGGCCCTTAAAGAACTTTGCTTCGGAAAGTTTGAGGGTCTTTCCTGGAATGACGTAAGAGATAACTATCTTTCCGAGTTTGAATACTGGAATACCCACAGAAAATACGCCGCTCCGCCCGAAGGAGAGTCATACTTCCACAAATCCGTGGAGTCCATTGCGGCACTTAAAGAGATTGTTAAAGAAAATCCCGAGGATGCGGATATTCTGATCGTTTCACATTCCGCCACCATGAAAGCCATTCTTTGTCCCATAAAGCATGTGGACTATAACAATATGGTGGAGGCTTTTCCTTTTAAGAACCTTTCGGAAGTCCTGCTGGAGGGAGAAGACATAGAAGAGATACTTAATTACAATGAGCAATAAAAAAGGATGTCTATGAGACATCCTCCGGTACTACACCGTGTATAAGACTTATTATGACCTGAACACGCTTGTTTGCGCGCCTGTAACATTCCAGTGCCGCTTCGAGCGTGTTTTCGTTAAATTCGGTTTCGGTGAATGACTGCTTTAAGTAGTCATTGGCCTGTGACATGTAGTCGCTGCCTTCGGCGGCAAGAGACTTGATGGATTCGTAATATGCAAGTTCCGTGGGAACCTCAACATCCGCCATGACCTTGAACTTTTCTTCAAGCTTGTTAAAGTTAGCAAACAGATCGTCGATGGCGGTCTGGCTTTCGGGATCGATGGCGTTTATGGACTTGTCGATGGATTCGAATTCGGTGAACAAAGCACGCATTTCCGTGTCATATTTCTTAAGGGCCGCGTTGTTTTGTTTCTTTCCGCATGAAGCAAGAACGAAGCTCATTACAAGTAGTACAAGAAGTGCGGTATATTTTTTCATTTGTCTGCTTCCTTTATTGATTAAACTTACTTTAAAATACCACAACGGAGCAACAAAATCAACTTAAAGGAGTTAACTATTGCATATTCACGCTTTAGTGTGGTAAAATCTTACAGAACAAAAATACCTTTTAAGGAGAGAAAAATGATTGGTGCGGATGCGGTTGTAAAGGCCCTTTCGGAAGAAGGCGTTAAATATGTTTTCGGTTATCCGGGCGTGGCAATTTGCCCCTTCTATAACGCTATATTACAGACGGACATCAAGACCGTTTTGGTGAGGACCGAACAGAATGCTGCCCATATGGCCAGCGGACTTGCAAGAGTTACCGGAGATGTGGGCGTATGCGCCGTAACAAGCGGTCCCGGTGCCACCAATCTTATTACCGGTATAGCCACCGCCTTTGCGGACAGTATTCCCCTTGTCTGTATCACGGGACAGGTCAATTCCGCCCTTCTCGGTTCCGATGTATTTCAGGAAGCCGATATAACGGGAGCTGCGGAGTCCTTTGTAAAATACAGCTATCTTGTCAAGGACGCGGCGGAGATTCCCCGTATCATGAAAGAAGCTTTTCATATTGCAAGGACAGGTCGTAAGGGTCCTGTATTGGTGGATATTCCTATTGATATACAGAATGCGGAAATAAAGAAATACAAATACCCCGAAGAAGTCAACATGAGGACTTATAAGCCTACATTCGTGGGTAATTTTGCCCAGATAAAGAAAACGGTCAAGGCTCTCGAAAAATCCAAAAAACCCGTTATCTGCGCCGGCGGAGGCGTACTTTTGTCAAATGCGAAGGAGGAGCTTCGTTCCTTTGCGGAAAAGCATAATATTCCCGTTGTCTGCACCATGATGGGTATAGGCTCAATGCCTACAAAACACCCTCTTTTCTACGGAATGGTGGGCAATAACGGTAAACCCGTTGCCAACAAAGCAATGAATGAATCGGACCTTCTTATCATGGTGGGTGCAAGAGTGGCAGACCGTGCGGTCAATCAGCCGGATCTCATCACCGAAAACAAGGTTATGATCCACATTGACGTAGACCCTGCCGAGATCGGTAAAAACTGCGGCCCCACGATTCCTATCGTAGGAGATGCGGGCAATATTTTCGGCCAGCTTAACAAAAGCGAATTTGAGATTGATACCACCGAATGGATCAAGACTTTAAACGGGCTTAAGAAGACCTTGCTTGTTAAGAGAAATCCCAATCCTTCCTTTGTGGATCCTCAGACCTTTATCGAAACTCTTTCCGATAAACTTAAGGATGATGCCGTATATGTTGCGGACGTGGGACAGAACCAGATATGGTCCTGCGCTTATCATGTTGTTAAAAACGGTTTCTTTTTGACAAGCGGCGGTATGGGCACCATGGGATATTCCATCCCCGCGGCACTGGGTGCAAAGCTCGGAAGTCCCGCACGTCAGGTGGTGGCTGTCTGCGGAGACGGTTCTTTCCAGATGTCTTTGATGGAGCTTGCCACCATCAAACAGCAGGATGTTTGCGTTAAGATCATTGTTTTCAAAAACTGCTTTCTTGGAATGGTGAGAGAATATCAGCACTTTGCATACAAGGATAATTACAGCGTGGTTAAGCTTAACGATTATCCGGACTACGAATATATTTCAAAGGCCTATTCCATGGACTATTTTAAGGTGACCGACAATTCCGAAATAAAGAAAAACGTTGACAGGATGTTAAAATCCGAGAATTCATGCATCATGGAAGTTTCGATAGACCCCATGGATCTCGTGAAAGGATAAGACATGAAGAAAATTTACTCCGTTCTTGTTGAAAACCGTTCGGGTGTGCTCAGTAAGGTTTCGGGCCTCTTTGCAAGAAGATGCTTTAATATCGATTCTTTGGCCGTGGGAGAGACCTTCGATCCCGCCATTTCCAACATGACCATTGTCAGTTCCGGAGATGAGCGGACCCTTGAACAGATTGAAAAGCAGCTTAACAAGAAACTCGACGTTATTAAGGTTAAGACCTTTGAAGAGACCGAGTCCGTTTCAAGAGAGCTCATGCTTGTGAAGGTTAAGTATAACAAGACTAACCGGAAGGATATCATGGAAATCTGCGACATCATGCATGCAGAGATCGTTGATATGTCCAAGAGCCAGATGATCATTCAGATATGCGCAAAACCCGAGAAAATTGAGCTCTTTGTATCGGTTATGAGCGGTATTTCCGTGGTTGAAGTAGCGAGAACCGGCACTTTAGCACTTCCCAAATGTAATGTTTTAGAGAATTAAAGTATTTATTATTGACTTTTGAAAAATCAGTGATTAGTATATATGTAATTTCTTTAGTGGGAGACAGGTATGAACGTAAGAGTCATTCAGCTTCTTGTAGACAACACATCCGGTGTTTTGAGCCGTATTTCCGGGCTTTTTTCCAGACGCGGATATAACATCGAAAGCATAACCGCAGGTGTTACGGCCAATCCCAAATACACCAGGATCACCATTGTCACCAGCGGCGATGATGATATCCTTAATCAGATTGAGAAGCAGGTTGCAAAGCTCATCGACGTAAGAGATGTTAAAGTCCTTCCTCCCGCAGAGAGTGTTTACAGAGAACTTGCTTTGATAAAGGTTAAGGTTTCCGCAAAGGACAGACAGGGTGTTTTGTCTATTGCCGATATCTTCAGAGCAAACATTATCGATGTAAGTAAGGACAGCCTTATAATCGAACTTACGGGAGATCAGGACAAGATAAATGCGTTCTTGGGACTCCTGGAAGGATATGAGATCTTAGAGCTTGCAAGGACAGGAATCGCCGGACTTTGCAGAGGCTCCGAAAACGTTACATATTTAAATTAATCATATATTTAAAGGAGAAATATCATGGCTAAGATTTATTATCAACAGGATTGCAATCTTTCACTTCTTGAGGGAAAAACAATCGCCATCATCGGCTACGGAAGCCAGGGACATGCGCATGCACTTAACTTAAAGGAATCCGGATGCAATGTCATTATCGGACTTTACAAGGGTTCCAAGTCCTGGGACAAGGCCGTAAAGCAGGGATTTGAAGTATATACGGCTGCCGAAGCCGCTAAGAAGGCTGACATCATCATGATCCTCATTAACGATGAGAAGCAGGCAGACCTTTACAAGAACGATATCGAGCCCAACCTTGAAGCAGGCAACATGCTTATGTTCGCTCACGGATTCAACATTCATTTCGGATGTATCGTTCCTCCCGCAAACGTTGACGTTACCATGATCGCACCCAAGGGACCCGGTCATACTGTTCGTTCCGAATATCAGGCAGGCAAGGGTGTTCCCTGTCTTGTAGCGGTTCAGCAGGATGCTACCGGTAAGGCTCTCGATCTTGCACTTGCTTATGCCCTTGGTATCGGCGGCGCAAGAGCAGGCGTTCTTGAAACCACCTTCAGAACCGAGACCGAAACAGACCTCTTTGGTGAACAGGCCGTTCTTTGCGGTGGTGTCTGCGCACTTATGCAGGCAGGTTTCGAGACTCTTGTTGAAGCGGGATATGACCCCAGAAATGCATACTTTGAGTGTATCCACGAGATGAAGCTCATCGTTGACCTGATTTACCAGTCCGGTTTTGCGGGAATGCGTTATTCCATTTCCAATACCGCAGAGTACGGCGATTATATTACAGGACCCAAGATCATTACCGAAGAGACCAAGAAGACCATGAAGAAGATCCTTTCCGACATTCAGGACGGTACCTTCGCAAAAGAGTTCCTTCTTGATATGTCTCCCGCAGGCAAGCAGGTTCACTTCAAGGCCATGAGAAAACTTGCAAGCGAGCATCCTTCGGAGAAGGTCGGCGAGGAAGTAAGAAAGCTTTACAGCTGGAACAACGAAGAAGACAAACTTATCAACAACTGATTTTAACAGGCAAAAAGGGAGCCTTTTAAAGGTTCCCTTTTTTGGAGGATGATGACATGGGCATGACGATGACCCAGAAAATTCTGGCGAAACATGCGGGACTTGAAAGTGTCGTTGCGGGGCAGTTGATCGAAGCCGATCTTGATCTGGTACTCGGAAACGACATCACCAGTCCGGTTGCGATTAAAGAAATGAGTAAGATGAACACAGAGGGCGTTTTTGATAAGGACAAGATTGCCCTTGTTCCCGACCATTTCGTTCCGAACAAAGACATAAAGTCTGCGGAACACTGCAAATGCGTAAGAGAATTTGCGATAAAGAATCAGATCACCAATTATTTTGAAGTCGGCAAAATGGGTATTGAGCATGCTCTTTTACCGGAGCAGGGTCTTACGGTAGCCGGGGATGTGATAATCGGAGCCGATTCGCATACCTGTACTTACGGAGCCCTGGGTGCTTTTTCTACAGGTGTGGGAAGTACGGACATGGCTGCAGGAATGGCTACGGGCAAGGCCTGGTTTAAAGTCCCTTCCGCCATCAAATTCAATATTGTGGGGAAGCCTTCCAAATGGGTCAGCGGTAAGGACGTGATCCTTCATATCATCGGAAAGATCGGTGTGGACGGTGCTTTGTACAAATCCATGGAATTCGTGGGGGAGGGTATCAAAAACCTTACCATGGATGACAGATTTACCATCGCCAACATGGCCATCGAAGCCGGCGCAAAGAACGGAATCTTCCCTGTGGACGATCTGACCGTTTCTTACATGAAGGAACATTCCAAGCGTTCTTATACTGTTTACGAAGCAGACGCAGATGCCGAATATGAGGAAGAGTATACCATTGATCTTGGCACTTTAAAGCCTACGGTTTCTTTTCCCCATCTTCCCGAAAATACCAGGACCTTTGATGAAATCAAGGAAAAGATCAAGATCGATCAGGTGGTTATCGGTTCCTGCACTAACGGAAGGATCGATGATTTAAGATGCGCGGCGGAAATCCTTAAAAACAGGAGCGTTGCCGAAAACATCAGACTTATCGTTATTCCCGCCACTCAGAAGATTTATCTTCAGGCCATGGAAGAGGGCCTTCTTAGGATATTTATCGAAGCGGGCGGTGTTGTAAGTACCCCTACCTGCGGACCCTGTCTCGGCGGTTACATGGGCGTCCTTGCGGAAAATGAAAGATGTGTATCCACCACCAACAGAAATTTTGTGGGAAGAATGGGTCATACCTCCAGCGAAATTTATCTTGCAAGTCCCGCAGTTGCAGCAGCAAGTGCCATCAGGGGATATCTTGCTTCGCCCTATGATCTTTAAACAGGAGTGTGTATATGAAGGTTAAAGGAAACGTTTTCAAATATGCCGACAATGTCGATACCGATGTAATAATACCCGCCAGATATCTTAATTCTTCTGACCCCAAAGAACTGGCAATGCACTGCATGGAAGATATCGACAAAGATTTTGTCAAAAATGTCAAAAAAGGTGATATAATAGTCGCAAACAAAAATTTCGGATGCGGTTCTTCCAGAGAACATGCCCCGATAGCCATTAAAGAATCAGGCATCAGCTGTGTTATAGCCGAGACTTTTGCCAGGATCTTTTACAGGAATTCCATCAATATCGGCCTTCCGATCATGGAATGTACGCCTGCTGCCCGCGAGATCAAAGCGGGAGATGAGGTTGAGGTTGATTTTGATGAAGGTATCATCACCGACATTACCACAGGGAAAAGCTACAAGGGTCAGCCTTTCCCCGAATTCATGCAAAACATCGTTAGGGCAGAGGGCCTGATCAATTACATTAAAAACAAATAAGCGGAGATCGGCTTTTTGCAATGCTTTTTAATTCCTTTGAGTTTGTTGCGTTTTTTCCTATAGCGGCAGGGCTGTATTTTATATTGCCTAAGAAAATAAAGCCGGTTTGGCTTTTGTTTGCGAGCTATTTTTTCTATATGTGCTGGAATCCGGCATATATAGTTTTGATCCTTGCAACCACGGTCATAACCTTTGCTTCGGGTATCTTTATCGGCCGCGCTTCTTCCAAAGGCTCAAAGAAAGCTGTTTTAATAAGCGGGATTTCAGTCAATCTCGCCATTCTTTTTGTATTTAAGTATTTTGATTTCTTTATAGATAATCTGAACAGGGTTTTGGGAATTTTTAAGATAAATCCTGTTTCAAGTCCCTTTGATTTCCTGCTCCCCGTGGGTATTTCTTTCTACACTTTCCAGGCCATAGGTTATGTGGTGGATGTCTACAGGGGGAATGTGGAGTCAGAGAAAAACATTCTTAATTATGCTCTTTTCGTAAGCTTTTTCCCCCAGCTTGTGGCAGGTCCCATCGAAAGGAGCAAAAATCTCTTAACCCAGATTAAAGCCATAAGAGAAAAGAATCTGTTTACCTTCGAAGCAGCGGTTTCGGGCTTTTCAAACATGCTTTTCGGCCTTTTCTTAAAGACTGTAATCGCAGACAGAGCCGCCATAGTGGTTGACAGGGTTTTCGGGTCTCACTACATGTTCGGGACCTTCGAGCTTTTGCTTGGCGCCCTCCTGTTTTCGATTCAGATCTACGCGGATTTCGCAGGCTATTCCCTTGTTGCCATAGGTGCCGCAAGGGTAATGGGCATCAAACTTTGCGAAAACTTCAATACTCCATATTTTGCCGTCTCCGTTTCGGATTTCTGGAGCAGATGGCATATTTCCCTCAGTACCTGGTTTAAAGATTATGTTTATATTCCCCTGGGAGGAAACCGTAAGGGAAAGATTCGTAAATATATTAATCTTCTGATCACTTTCCTTGTCAGCGGACTTTGGCACGGAGCCTCCTGGAATTATGTGGCATGGGGCTTTATTCACGGTTTTTACAGGGTAGTGGGAGAGATTACCAAACCCTTTAAAGAAAGACTTTACGACGGTCTTAAGGTTAAAAAAGAAGCCTTCAGCTTTAAATTCGGCAAAGTATTGATGACCTGTATTCTTACGGGGTTTGCATGGATATTTTTCAGGGCCCGGTCCCTTTCCCTTGCTTTGTCATATATAAAGCGCATGGTATTTAAATTCAATCCCTGGGTACTGTTTGATGAAAGCCTTTATACACTGGGACTTGACAGAAGAGAGTTCGGAATCCTTATCTTCGCACTTTTGATTTTGTTCGCGGTTTCGGTTATCAGATATAAGCGGAAGATCGATGTGGGTGATTTTCTGAACCGTCAGAACCTGTGGTTCAGATGGGTATGTTTGGTCCTTCTTTGTGTGGCGATCCTTGTTTACGGCGAGTACGGCATTGATTTTGATTCGGCCAAATTCATTTATTTCGATTTTTAAGGTGTTTTATGGAGAAAAGAGCACTTATCATAAAAAGAATAATTGCGGTCCTTTGCTTTACGCTCATTTTGGGATTTTCGCTTTTTAAGACCTATGAGGTTTTGAAGTGGAAGGACACCACGGGAGATTATCTTTCGTCAATGGAGCAGCTCTATCAGACGAAGGATGATCTTATTGATGTGGTCTTTGTCGGCAGTTCCCACGTTTATTGCGGCGTATACCCGTGCTTTCTCTGGGAAAAGCACGGAATTGCGGCCTTTGACATGGCTGTTTCCGGTCAGGATAAGGCTTCTTCCTACCATCACTTAAAAGAACTTTTAAAGACCCAGTCTCCGAAGGTGGTCTTTGTCGATATGTACGGCCTTACCTTTGACGAGCATAAGATAGAGGGAAACATATACAGAAACCTTCTTTCCATGAAGACGTCCCTTAATTCCTACGGTCTTGTTAAGGACTATATCGGTAAAAAGGATATCAATGATTATCTTATACGCTGGCCCATTATCCATACCAGGTACAAAGAACTTAAAAAGCATGATTTTGTTGAGTTTATACCAAACACCTTCGGCCGCGGAGAGGGCATCGATTTTCAGATTTCCGAGGAAAAACCTCCTCTTGGCAAAGACGATCCCTTTATGCCGGAGGAACTTTCCGAAAAGAACAGAAAGTGGCTTGAGTCTCTTTACGAGCTTTCAAAGAAAGAGGGCTTTGAACTCTGTTTCTTTGTGACTCCGTTTTTTAATACAAATCAAAGGCTTATGGACGCCGCCTGTGAGTTTGCAAATGACCATGGCATAAAATTTCTTGATTTTAACAGGGATGCAGACCTTATTGGGATTGATTATTCTGCGGATTTTGCCGATTCGCTTCATTTAAACGCAACGGGAGCAAGAAAGCTTTCCGAATATCTTGCGGATTTTTGCCTGAGTATTGCGAGTCTCCCCGACCACAGGGGAGATGCCGCCTTTTGGCAGTGGGATGCGGATCTTGAATATTATTACAAAGAAAAAGCAAGGACAGATATGGAAAGAGCACCGAGTCTTGGTGCCTTTATGGATCTTGTAAAGGATAATCCAGACTATACCACCGTTATCAGCATCGAATACGAGGTTTCGGGTTCTCCGATAGATTATCATTCATATCTTGAACCCTACGGCGTTTCTAAGGAATCCTGTTTTTCGGGCGGAAAATGGATATTAAAAAACGGCACTCTCGAAAAGGTCTTCGAGAATACCGTTTCTGTTGATGCATATATTAAAGAACTGAGCGATCTTGATACTTTGTCGATCAAATACGTAAGCGACGGATTTCCGGAGAATGTTCTCATCAATACTGTAAGTTACTCAAATGAGGGTAACTTCGTATCCGTGCTTGTATATGACGAAAAGTTAAAAAGAGTTGTGATTCACACTTTCTTTTGATCAGCCCTGGAATACATCATTGTAGTAACCGGCTCTGGAAACAGGTTCGCCGCCCACATTCAAATGGTTGGTGTCCCCGAGACGTTCCACTCTGAAAGCAGCGGTTCCGGGAACTCTTTCCTCTGTACCCACGACTGTTACGGATGTGGCTGCCACAAAGAAATTCTGCCAAAGCATGGTGGGTGCTATATTAATCAAATGACTTATAATGGCGAGACTTACTCCGAGATGACAGAAGAATACGAGTACGGTGTCGTCTTTTTCTTTTTCCGTCGTGTACATATTTCCTTTTCTCTTATAGCCGTATTTTGCCAGAATTCCATCGATTCCGTCGCAGACCGTACCATAATACTCTTTGATGTTGCTTCCTTCAAACATGGGCGTTTCGGTCCAGGTGTCTTTGTTGTACATGGTGGGCATATCGGTCCAGTGGGTGGGAAGATAATCCCACGGAACGTGTTTTACTTCACCCTTTTCGTTCTTGATGCCTTCGGGGGCAAATTCCCTCAGCCAGTCATATGTGGTGGTCTTAACATCGCCGAGCTCGTTAAGGCAATAACGGGCGGTAGCCTGTGCACGGCCCAAGGGAGACAGATAGATCTCGGTTATGTCTTTTTCCCAGGTCTTAACACGTTTGGCAAGTAAAGCAGCTTCACGTTTACCCTTTTCCGTGAGGTCATCATGGGCGTAATCGGGGTCACCGTGTCTTACAAAAATGAGTTTCATAAAGTAATCCTCCTACATTCTTAAACGATAGTAGTATATCAAAAAAAACTTGTTATAACAATTAAAAAATTATTGAAACATATGTTTGCATATGATAGAATTTTATAAAGAATCCGAATGGATTCATTTTTAAAGAGGACAGCATTATGATCGGATATCTGAAGGGAACTCTTGAGGAATCAAGGCCGGGAGCAATCATCGTAGAAACCGGAGGCTTCGGAATCAGGGTATTGGTTTCCGAAACCACCAGAGAAAACCTTCCCGGCATCGGTGAGGATGTTAAACTTTATACGCATATGAATGTCAGGGAAGACGATATTTCCCTTTTCGGCTTTCTCAAAAGGGATGAGCTTGATATGTTCGATCTTTTGATAACCGTTAACGGCGTGGGCCCCAAGGGTGCTATGGGGATCCTTGGTATTTTCAGCGTTTCGGATATTAAATATTTTATCGTAACGGCTTCTTCCGACAAACTTTCAAAGGCTCCCGGAATCGGTAAGAAAACCGCCGAGAGGATCATAATCGACTTAAAGGATAAAATCCCTTCGGACGAGATCGTTACTTTATCCGATCTGGAGGCGGATTCCTCTGCAGCCTTCAGTTCTGTTGCCGCAAAGGATGCCGTTGAGGCTCTTGTTGCCCTCGGATATGCGGACAGAGAGGCCCGTCGTGCGGTATCAAATGTTTCGAATGCAGATTCCATGGATGCCAACGACATATTAAAAGCAGCTTTGCAATACTTGTTTTAACGGAGGACGGATAATTGGACAGAGTCATTAAAACCGAGATTACGGCGGAGGATGTTAAACTCGAGGGTTCCCTTCGTCCCCGGACTTTAAAGGATTACATCGGACAGCAGAAGATAAAGGACATTATTTCCGTCTATATAGAAGCCGCCAAAAGCCGAAAGGAAGCCCTGGATCACGTACTTTTGTATGGGCCTCCCGGACTTGGTAAAACTACCCTTGCCCAGATAATCGCCAATGAGATGGGCGTAAATATCAGGATCACCAGCGGCCCCGCCATAGAGCGTCCCGGGGACATGGCGGCCATTCTTAACGGACTTAAAGAAGGTGACCTTCTTTTTATCGATGAGATACACCGACTTAACAAACAGATCGAGGAAGTGCTTTATCCTGCCATGGAAGATTTCTCTCTCGATATCATGATTGGAAAGGGGCCCGCATCTAAATCCATTCGCCTTGACCTGCCCCATTTTACCCTGGTAGGCGCCACGACCCGTGCGGGACTTTTGTCCGCGCCTCTTCGGGACAGATTCGGCGTTATCGAAAGACTTGAATTTTATTCCATCGATGAATTAAAAACCATCATTCTTCACTCAGCAAAGATCCTGAATGTTGAGATTGAGAGCGCGGGAGCTCTTGAACTTGCCAGACGCAGCCGCGGTACCCCCAGACTTGCCAATCGTATCCTTAAAAGAGTCAGGGACTTTGCGGAGGTAAGGTATGACGGCGTCATAACAGAAGAGGTTGCCAAGACCGCTCTGGACCTTATGGATGTTGATAAAATGGGCTTAGATCACATTGACAGAAATATTTTAAATACCATGATCAGTCTTTATAAAGGCGGTCCCGTGGGACTTGATACACTTGCCGCCACCATAGGAGAGGATTCGGGCACCATAGAAGAGGTTTACGAGCCCTATCTTATCAAGATAGGATTTTTAAGCAGAACCCCCAGAGGACGTATGGTTACGGATCTTGCTTACAAGCATTTGGGTATTGAAATTTAAACGTGGCTTGTCTATAATAATAAGTGATATTTTATAATCATGCGATGGGGGTCATATGGCAGCCAAAAATGATACCGAGGTAATCATAGGCGGTAAAGTTTTACACTTAAGCGGCTATGAAAGCGAAGAGTACTTACAGAAGGTTGCGGCATACATCAACGGAAAGATCACGGAATACGGAAGGGTGGAGAGTTTCAGACGTTCTCCCGTAGACACACAGAATCTTCTTTTGCAGTTGAACATTGCCGACGATTACTTCAAAGCCAAGAAACAGATTTCTTTGCTTGAAGACGAGATCAGTGCCAAAGAACGTGAATTATACGATCTGAAGCACGAGCTTATCGCGTCGCAGATTAAACTCGACAATTCCGAAAAATCGGTTAAGGCGTTACGGTCCGATCTGGATGAGAGTAATAAGAAGCTTATCAGACTTGAAACTGAATTAAAAATTAACGACTAAAAGGCTGAATTTCAGCCTTTTATCTTTATTGAGGATTTTATGGAACTGTTATCTCCGGCAGGAAGTTTTGAAGCATTTATTGGGGCAATCAACGCAGGATGTGATGCCGTTTATCTTGGTGGCACCAGATTCGGCGCGCGAGCCTTTGCTCAGAATTTCACGGATGAAGAGATCCTTCGGGCTATCAAATATGCCCATCTTTTTAATGTTAAGGTTTATCTTACCGTCAATACACTCATAAAAGAGTCTGAGTGGGATGATGTGATCTCTTATATCGATATTTTTTACAAAGGCGGACTTGACGGATGTATCCTTCAGGATTTCGGCCTTATCAGTGTATTCCCGAAACTTTTCCCCGGACTTGAATGTCATATAAGTACCCAGGCTTTTGACACAGGGAAATATTCCGTCAGATTCTTTAAAAATCTCGGAGCAAACCGTGTTGTACTTGCAAGAGAGCTTTCATTATCCGAGATCAAAGAAATTAAAAAATCCGAAGGTATCGAGATCGAAACCTTTATTCACGGTGCCATGTGTTATGCATATTCGGGTAACTGCCTTTTTTCTTCCTGTTTAGGCGGAAGAAGCGGAAACAGGGGCAGATGCGCGGGCCCTTGCAGACTTGAGTACAGCGTGATTCTTGACGGGCATGAATCTGCCCCGGGGTTTTATCTGTCCATGAAGGACCAGTGTGCACTTTCTTTGCTTCCCAAATTGACGGCGGCTTCGATTGATTCTTTAAAGATAGAAGGGCGTATGAAAAAGCCCGAATACGCTGCTTTTGTTACCCATGTTTACAGGAAATATCTTGATAATTCCGGTGATTCCTTTAAAGTGGCCAAAGATGATCTTAATAAGCTTAAACACATGTATATCCGGTCCGATATCGGAGAAGGCTACTATTTTACACGCAACGGAAAAGATATGATCTCGGTTAAGTCCCCTGCCTATGCGGGAACGGATGAAAGTCTGATGAAAGAGACAGAAAGGGAGTTTTTGAAAAAGAACAAAACTCTGGACATTTCTGCCTTTATATCAGTTAAAGCCGGGGAAAATATAACCCTTACCTTCGGATACGGCGACATTTACGTTTCGGCATCCGGAAAGAGCGTTTTAAAGGCCGAAAACAGGGCCACTACCGAATCGGAAATTGCCGAAAAGATCATGAGACTCGGTGATACCTGCTTTAGTATAAAGGACCTTCAGATCGATCTTGATGAAGGCTGCTTTGTGCCCGCAAGTTATTTAAATGAATTAAGAAGAGAATGCGCCGATAAACTCACCGATGCGATTTTATGTGCTTATGAAGAAAAGCGCAGCACCGGCACAGGTTTGAAACCCTGCTCAATATTTAAAGAACGCACCAAAGTTTCTCTTGAAAAAATGCCCATTATTTTCGTGAATTCCACGGAGCAGTTTCTTGCCGCTTCGAAATTCGGAAGAAAATGCTATATTGCACCTGCGGCCGAATTGTTTTTATCAAAGCGCGATCAAATCGAAAAGATTGCCAAAGAAAAGGATCTGAAGCTGTTCGTTAGCTTACCCTATGTAATGAGGGACCGTGATGAGGCTTTTATCAGAAAGATAACCATCGATGATAACGGTGATTATATTTGCGGTGCTGTCTGCCAAAATACCGAGGAACTGGGCTTCTTGTTAAGCAACAGTTACAGTAAAGCTTTGATATGTGCAGATTCTTTGTACGTCTGGAATCATGTTTCCTATGAACTGCTTGATAAATACTGCGACTATATGATTGCACCCCTTGAATTGTCGGCAAAAGAACTTTTTCAGATAAAGAAAGATATGTTCGTTTTCTCTTACGGCAGGATCCCCCTTATGAATACGGCGAACTGTATCTGCAAGACCGCCTTTTCCTGTAAGAAGGAGGAAGGCGTTAAATTCATGCATTTAAGGGATCGAAAGAATATTTTATTCCCTGTCAAAAGAAATTGCGAATTCTGTTTCAATACGATTTTTAACAGTGTTCCCACATCCTTGCATGAAGAAGTCACAGGGGGTAAAATAGACAGAGAAAGTATGGTTTTAAGTTTCACCGATGAGGGTGAATCGGAAACCGCTGAAATTTTGAATGCTTTTTTGAATAACGGTGAGATGCCGGGGATTGACACAACAAAGGCATACCGTAAACGCGGAGTCGAATAATTGGTTCAATATATATCAGCCCTTTCAAAATACTTCATAACGTTCTTCATGACGGGCTACACCCTTATCTGCTTTCTTGTGTTTTTAAGAAAGGACGAAAGCAGCAGAAGGAACATGTATGCTTTGCAGGTAATACTTATGGTTCTTTTCAATTTTACCTGCTTTCTTTCCATATGCCTTAAATCCGGCGAACTGAAATATCTGGTTTTCTACGGCATTTTCCAGATTGCCGTGATCCTTTTTATCGAAATCTACCCCATGATCTATAAAAAGATCAATAAGCTGGTGATCAACAATATAAGTATGCTGATCGGAATCGGCCTTGTTATGCTTTCAAGGCTTAATTTCAACAGCGCCGTAAAACAGTTCATAATCGTTGTTATTTCGCTTCTTATCGGCGGGTTTATTCCATTTGTTATGAAGAAACTGAAGCGCATTCCGAACCTGCCTTATCTTTACGGCGGTGTCGGAGCGGTTTTGCTTCTTTTGGTCTATGTAATCGGGCTTTTTGTAAACGGCTCGAAACTTTCTTTGAATATTTTCGGCCTTTCTTTCCAGGCATCCGAATTTGTAAAGATCCTTTTTGTGTTTTGTATAGCGGGGATCCTTTATAACGGCACGGAGATCAAAAATCTGGCCATTGCCACGGCACTTGCGGCCGCACATGTCATTATCCTGGTTCTTTCAAGGGATTTGGGAGCCGCCCTTATTTTCTTTGTGGTTTATGTATTGATGATCTTTATTGCCACCAGAAGCTTTTTCTATCTGTTTCTCGGAATTGCGGCGGGTGCAGGCGCATCGATGCTGGCTTACAGGCTGTTCAGGCATGTTCGCGTGAGAGTTTCCGCCTTTATTGATCCTTTTTCCGTTATCGACAATGAGGGCTACCAGATTACCCAGTCTCTTTTTGCCATTGAGAGCGGGAACTGGTTCGGCCTCGGGCTTTTTAACGGAACTCCCGAAACCATTCCTTATGTGGAGACCGATTTTATCTATTCTGCCATAGCTCAGGAATTTGGCATGATATTTGCCATTTGTCTTATACTTGTCTGCCTGTCCTGCTTTATTATGTTTATCAATATTTCTTACCGATTTACGGATATTTTCTATCGGTATATAGCCATCGGCCTCGGTATCACCTATGTTTTTCAGGTGTTTTTAACGGTGGGCGGCGGCACCAAGTTTATTCCCTTGACAGGTGTCACACTGCCCTTGGTAAGTTACGGCGGCAGTTCTGTAATGGCCACGGTGTTCACTTTCTTTATCATCGAAGGAATGTACATTTTAAGGGAACCCATTGTTCAGCCGGTCAAGAACAAAGCACGTGAAAGGATGTTAGCCACCGGTTCAAATCTGACTCTCGGTGTTGTTTATACCTTTATCACGCTTTTCATGGTTTTGAGCGTTTATCTTTGCATTTATGTTTCAAAAAACAGAGAGGGTTTTACCAACAATCCTTATAATCCGAGACAGGAAGTGCTTATCAAGCAGACGGAGAGGGGACCCATATATTCAAGGGATATGACGATTCTTGCGGAAACGGTGGTATCAAATGAGGAGGAAGAGCGTTTTTATCCTTTTTACAATATTTTTTCCCATGTCATCGGTTATTCCTCCAACGGTAAGGCGGGAATTGAAGCAATCGCCAACTATTATCTTATTAATTCAAATCAGCCTTTGACTGAGAAAATGTCCGCCGATATCACAGGAGAAAAGTATATGGGAGACGGAGTGGTGACCACTCTGGACGTAGACCTTCAGAAGACCGCCTATACAGCCATCGGTGCTTATAACGGCGCTGTGGTCGTCTCTAACCCTAAGACCGGCGAGATACTTGCAATGGTTTCAAAGCCTGATTTTGACCCCAATGAGATCTCCGAGATTTGGGACAGCCTTATGGAGGACAAAGAAAGTTCTGTCCTTTTAAACCGTGCGACCCAGGGCCTTTACCCGCCGGGTTCCACCTTTAAGATTTTGTCTTTACTTGAATATATCAGGGAAAATCCCAAGACCTACAACGATTACTCTTTTAAATGTACCGGTGAACTTAAGATCGGAGATGAAAAGATAATCTGCTATAACCACAATGTTCACGGAACTGTGGACTTAAGAAAGAGCCTCGCCGTTTCCTGTAACTCCTCCTTCGGTAATCTTGGCCTTTCCCTTGACAAAGGAAAATTTGCCAAAACGCTTGATGAACTTATGTTTAACGAGGAGCTTCCCCTTACCATGAGTTATCTTAAAAGTCAGGCTAAGATCGATGAGAACATTTCCCGGATGGATATGGTGCTCACCGCCTTCGGACAGGGTGAAACCCTGATGAGCCCCATGCATCTTAATTTGATTACATCTGCCATTGCCAATGACGGTGTTCTGATGAAGCCTTATTTTGTTTCATCTGTTGTGAACAATAAACTTAATACCGTAAAGAAGTTTTCGACCTCCGATTACAAAAGGCTTTTATCGAAAGAAGAATCCGATATTCTCACGGACATGATGACTTCAGTTATCACAAGCGGAACCGGAAAACGGCTTAAAAACGACCTTTATACGGTTGCCGGTAAGACAGGCTCTGCGGAGTTCAGCGATTTTACAACATCGACACATTCCTGGTTCACGGGTTTTGCTCCCGCGGAGGATCCGGAGATCTGTGTCACCATCATTCTTGAAAATGCCGGAACCAGCGGAACTCACGCGGTTCCCATGGCCAGAAAGATCTTTGATGAATACTTCAGAAGAAGTATCACGGCGGATGAAGCCGAAGAATAAATATATAATTTTGGGAGGTTTGCATGAAAGAAGCAACCAGTTGCGGAGGAGTGGTAATTCACAAGGGTAAGATATTACTGCTTTTTAAGAACACGCATGAGAAGAAGTACAGCGGTTGGGTACTTCCGAAGGGAACCGTGGAAGCGGGTGAAACCTTCGAAGAAACGGCAGTGAGGGAAGTCAAAGAAGAAAGCGGAGCGGAGGCTACTATCAGATGTCCCATCGGGGATACACATTATGAGTTTCGCGGAAGAGAGGAAATTATCAGTAAGAGCGTTCACTGGTTTTTGATGTCCTCCGACACTTTCTTTTCGAAGCCTCAAAGAGAAGAGAGCTTTGAAGATTCCGGATATTACAAATATAACGAGGCCTATTATCTCTTAAAATTCGATGATGAGAGAGAAATCCTCGAGAAAGCTTACAACGAATACAGAAATATAAGAAGAAAAGGTCTTTGGGAATAAAAAGTCGCCGTTATAAAACGGCGACTATTTCAAGGTCATTTCTTTTTGCAAGATCGATGAGTCCGTCTCCGCATTTAACCAGGGGACGGGAGAGTTTTAATTGATTTATCAGTATTATTTCGGCAACGGAGCCGTCGCTTAACCTTACGGTCATACCTACCTGAGAATTTGCTATATGGGTCAAGACCATTTTCAAAAGGGCCTGGGAATACTTGCTTCCGCTCTTTTCAAAATTGTCTACCACCTGGAGCGGTATCAGTGTCTGACGATAGGAACGGGGACTGGTCATGGCACAGTAGGAATCCACTATGCTGATGCACTTGGCGTAGAAGTTGATGTCGTCGTCCTTTAAGCCGTTGGGATAACCTGAGCCGTCACACTTTTCGTGATGTTGTAAGGTGGCTTTTATGATGTTGTCATCAAGGTTCTGGCTTTTGATTATGTGATATCCGTGAACCGTATGGGTCTTAACTCTGTTGTATTCCTCTTCGGTGAGCCTTCCGGGCTTCCATATAAGTTCCGGCGGGATCATGAATTTTCCGATATCATAAAGAAAACCGCACTTAACCAAAATGAGCTGCTGTTCAAGGTCCATTCCGAACCAGGTTCCGAACACACCTGCCACAAGACCCGAATTCAGGCAATGACTGTAGGTTACGGAATCCTCTGTGGGAACCATGTTATATAAGTAATCAAGAAGTATTTCGCCTCTCTTGGCACAGCCTGTAATCTCGCCGTATACCTGAAGGAGAGTGTCCATATCAAGAGGTTTGGCCTCATTTACAAGACCGTCGATCATTTTCTTGAAAACGGCCATGTAGATGGCATAAACCTTTTCGAAACGTTTGAAGCCTTCGCTTACACGTACTTTTTCAAAGTGTGTGGTGGCAAAGTCGGCGTCTTCCTTGATTTCGACGCACATAATGGAGTATCTTGACAATTTGCCGATGGCGATATCATCAAGAACCGTATTTTTGGGAAGCAAAAGCTCGTTTTTATAACTTAAAACGTCCTCTGCCAGTACCATTCCGGGCTTTAAAGCCATAGTAGCAATAGTTTTCATAAATCCCCCAAATTATTTTGTATCTTTATTTTATCATATAGTTGCAAAATTAAAAATAATTTGTTTGTAGATAAAGAAAATCGTGTTAAGATTACTGTAAACATCGACATGGAATGAAATATGCGGATACATACCAATCTTTTTCTTGGAAAAGGCATTAAAAAGCCCGAGAAAATGCTTAAAAAACTGAATAGCGGCAAGCTTCCCGCCAAGTTTTATTTCGCGGCTTTCTATAACGGAGGAGACAGGCTGGAGATTTTCATGTCTTATTTCTTTGTCCAAAAGTATTACAGGAAGCAGGAATACGAAGTGGTGGGCGTTTTTAAGAGTAAGGATGACGCGTTTGACTACGTACGTGCGCTTTCCGAAATATCCGTAAAAAAATACGGGGATTTTTATGCAAGAAAGACCATAGATTCCTTAAGCGCCTTTGAACTTGAAATGTTAAAGGAAAAGAAGACAAATGAGTGTTTTGACCATATTACTTAAAATACTGGCCATTCTGGGCATTGTCATATTGTCGATCCTGGGTCTTCTTTTGCTGATGGTCCTGATCGTGCTTTTCGTTCCCTTAAGGTATTCAGGGAAGGGGTCCTACCGTAACAGCACGCTTAAAGCAAAGATCAAGGCCTCCTGGCTTTTGAAACTTGTAAGGGTGTCCTTTGAGTACGGGGAAGAAGAACCCCTTTCGGTAAAGATCCTTTGGTTTGACCTTCTCAAAAAGAAAGAGAAGAAAGAAAAGAAGAGTAAGGTTGCGCCTGACGGGGTTGAAGAGTCTAAAGCAAAAGGGGTTAAAACAGAAGAATCACAGGTTGAAGAACCTAAAACCGAGGAATTAAAAGCTGAGGAACCTAAGAAAGTTGAATCCGAAGCAGTTGAATTTAAGGCCGAGGCTGCGGGGACTGTAAAAACAAAAGCAGAGATTTCCGGGAAAACAGATGTTTCAACCTCAAAGGCCGTCGGTGAAGATTTTGATGAAGATCCATCCGATAAGCCCATTGATTCAGAAGATGATTCGTCCGATGAGCCCAATGAAGATGTCGAAGAAGATTCGGAAGAAAAATCTACCCAAAGAAGTTCGAAGTATGATAAAATAAAAAAGTACATTGAACTGGTTAAGTCGGATGAGTTTAAAGAATCCTTTTCTTTGTGCAAGGATTCACTGATAAAGATCTTAAAGCACGTTCTTCCGAGAAGATGGAACGTGAAGGCCACACTTGGGTTTGATAATCCTGAGACGGTGGGCAAGATTTTTGAGTTTTACGGTATTTTTTATCCCATGCTTCACAGACATGTGAAGTTTGACGGCCGTTTTGATGAGGAGATTATTGATGTTGAAGGTTTTTTTAAGGGTCACATCACAGCTGTCACCTTTTTGGCGGTGGGATTGAAGATTTTATTTAACAGAAATATCCGTAAGGTCATAAAAATGTTTAAGGAGACGAAAAATGGCTGAGAATAACAATAACTGCGGTTCGATTATCGAATCTCTTCTTAAAGGAATGGAGACGATCCTTTCGTCAAAGACCGTTGTGGGTGATGCTACTCACATCGGCGACACCATAATTCTCCCTTTGGTGGATGTTTCCTTCGGTGTCGGCGCCGGTGCAAACAACAAGTCCTCCAAGGGAATTTCCAACGGCGGTGGCGGCGGAATGTCCGGTAAGGTTTCTCCCAGCGCGGTTCTTGTTATCAAGAACGGAACCACCAAACTTGTAAATGTCAAGAATCAGGATGCGATCACCAAGGTTATCGACCTTATTCCCGATATTTTCGACAGAATTTCCGATATGAAGAACAAGAAGGACATGCCCTCCGACGACGAGGTGCTTGATGCTGCTTTCCCTGAAGAAGAATAACCATTCTTCCCGGAGGTTTCTATGGACGAAAACAAAACCTTTGAAGAAGTGCTTTTAAACGGTAATCCGGAAGAATTAAACGAGCTTAAAAGATGGCTTTTCGAAGAGAATATTCGCCTTTGTGCCAAGCAAAAGGAACTGAACGAGTTTCATGAGAAGTTTTTAAAGGAAAGAATTCAGTTCACGGAAGAGATGAAAACCATCAATCTTCGCAATCTTAACGAGCGTAAGCGCCTTAAGGACGAAGAAACCTTTTTCGACAAGAAGATGGAGATCCTTAAAAACGGATTTGCACAGCTTGAGTATGACCGTAAGGCTTTCGAAAAAGAAAAGGCTTCTTACAGAAGAGATAATGTGCGTGACGATTTTGAAGAATCCTTTGAGATCGAAAGCATGCTTTTTGCCGGAGTAAACAATATGCTTGCTCTTAAGAAGCGATACAGGGATCTTTTAAAAATTTTCCATCCGGACAACCTTTGCGGAGACAATGCCATGGTTGCCGCCATAAACAGAGAGTATGAGAAGATCAAAAAGAACTACGATTATCCCTTCAGGACAGTTAAATAGAAAATAAAAAAGAGAACCGCGAGGTTCTCTTTTAGTTTTTATATCGAGTCAGGCTCTTTCAACTTTACCGGATCTTAAGCATCTGGTGCAAACGTGAAGCTTTTTACTTGCGCCGTCGACCTTGCATGTAACCGAACGGATATTGGAGCCCCAGATTCTGCTGGACTTTCTATTCGAATGGCTTACATTATTTCCGAAATGAATACCTTTTCCGCATACAGCACATTTTGCCATTTTTAGCACCTCCTTGCAACAAAAATACACATCAAAACTCACAATAATGAGATGATAACAGAAACATATTTAAAAATCAAGCAAAAAATTAAATAAATGTAAAAAGGAAATTTTTATGTTTTCTTTTTGGAATATTAAGTTTATAATGTAGTCAATCTGCGCTTAAAGAATATCGGGAGGTGTTAAATGAAAGGTTCATCGATGGATACATATCTTGGAAATGTAATCATTGACCCCAACGTTGTTATGCAGTATGCAGGTTCCGTTGCCAACGAATGCTTCGGAATAGTCGGCATGGCTAACGTAAATGTTAAGGACGGCCTTGTCAGAATGCTGAAAATAAATTCCGCAGATTTATGTCGCGGTATCAAGGTTTATCAGACGAATGACGGGAAGCTCGGTTTGAATTTCCATGTTATCGTTTCTTACGGAGTTAGTATTCAGGCTGTTGTAGACAATCTTGTAAACAACGTTAAATATAAAGTTGAAGAATTTACCGGCCTTGAAATAGGTAAAATAAACGTTTTCGTTGAAGACGTTAAAGTAATTGATTAGGAGGACTATACATTGGTGAATACTATCAATGCAAATGACCTCGCCAAGATGTTTTTGGCCGGTGCCAAGACTCTTGAAGCGAAAAAGGAATGGATAAACGAACTTAACGTGTTCCCCGTGCCCGACGGAGATACGGGTACCAACATGACCATGACCATCATGTCTGCGGCCAAGGAAGTCGATTCTTTGATGAATACCAACGACATTAACATGGAAACTCTCTGCAAGGCGATCTCTTCCGGTTCCCTTCGCGGAGCAAGAGGTAACTCGGGTGTTATTCTTTCTCAGCTCTTAAGAGGCTTTACAAAGGTTATCAAGGCTGAAACCGAGATCACCATCCCTCTTTTGGCCGATTCTTTCGAGAAGGCTGTTGAAACCGCCTACAAGGCAGTTATGAAACCCAAGGAAGGTACCATTCTTACCGTTGCCAAGGGCGCTTCGACCAAAGCAAGAGAGCTTTCTGACGCAGGATGCGAAAATCTTGAAGAGTTTCTTCGCAGCGTTATCGAGTATTCGGAACTTGTTCTTTCCAAGACTCCCGATCTTTTGCCCGTATTAAAGCAGGCAGGAGTGGTAGACTCGGGCGGACAGGGACTTGTGGAGATCTTCCACGGCGTATTCGATCAGTTTATGGGTAAGGAGATCGACCTTTCCATCGGCTCTTCCGAAAAAGCAAAAGAAGAACCCGCCGAAGAAGCTGCCAAGATCAAGTTCGGTTACTGCACCGAATTCGACATTCTTCTTAATTCGCTTTTCAATATCAAACACGAGATAGACTTTAAAGAATATCTTGAATCCCTCGGTGATTCTTTGGTACTTGTAGCCGACGGAGACGTTGTTAAGGTTCACCTTAATACCAACGACCCGGGCCTTGTACTTCAGAGATCCCTTAAATACGGCGAGCTTTCATCCATCAAGATTGAAAACCTTCGTATCGAGAAGACGGAAAAGCAGTCTTTCGGTGAGAAGCCCGAAGCTCCCGCAGAACCTAAGGGTGAAGAAAAAGAATACGGCTTTGTTACCGTTGCCGCAGGTGACGGACTTTCCGATATCTTTAAGGGCCTTGGCGCCGATTTTGTTATCGAAGGCGGCCAGACCATGAATCCTTCCACTGAGGATATTGTTGAGAGCATTGAAAAGGTCAATGCCAAGACCGTATTTATCCTTCCCAACAACAAAAACATCATTCTTGCCGCAAATCAGGCTCAGTATCTGGTTGAGGACAAGACGGTTGTGGTTATTCCTACCAAGACTATCCCTCAGGGTATCAGCGCTTTGATCAATTTCATGCCCGATGCCGATACGGATACCAATACAGAGACCATGACCGATGAGAGCAAGAAGATTCTTACCGGTCAGGTAACCTACGCTGTGAGAGATACCACCATCGATGATATGGATATTAAGGAAGGCGACTTCATGGGTATCGGCGACAGCGGGCTCCTTTCCGTAAATCAGGACATTAAGGCTGCGACCCTTGCTATGATCGACAAGATGGCCGAAGCAAATGAACCTGAACTGTTCAGCATTTACTACGGACAGGAAGTCAGTGAAGAGGATGCAAATGAAATTGTCGACTATCTGTCGGAAAAATATCCGTCCTGCGATGTCGAACTTCAATACGGCGGACAGCCGATTTACTATTACATCATTTCCGCTGAATGAGTTTAACGAGCAGGGTTTCGACCCTGCTCGATTTTTTTCTTTGTATTTCATTTGAGTTTTCACAGAGGATAAGATGGATAAAGGATCCCCGATTCAGTCTCTTAAAGGAATAGGCGAAAAGAAATCCCTGCTTTTTAATAAATTGGGGATTTTTACCTGTGAGGATCTTTTGCATTATTACCCCAGGGGCTATGACAGGTACGAGGCACTTTCTTTGTTTAAGGAGGCTGTACCCGGAAAAAGAACGGCTGTGGAGGCTGTAGTCAAAACCGCCCCCAAAATGTTAAGGCTCGGGTCAAAGACCATTGTTTCCTTTGATGTTGCGGACCGTGAAAACTTTGTCGTAAGCGTTAAATTCTTTAATGCGCCCTTCATGTTAAAAGCTGTTAAAACCGGTGACAGAAGGGTTTTCAGAGGGATTTTCAAGATTTTTAAAAACAGGCCCGTAATGGACCAGCCGAAGCTTTTTAAGATCGATGATTACGAAAAACTTACGGGCACCATAACACCTGTCTATTCACTTACCAAGGATCTTTCCAATGAAAGCATAAAGAAAGCGGTGGAAGGAGCCCTCCGGAGTGTAACGATTCCCGAGGATTATTTAACTAAAGAAGAATGCAGGGATTTTAATCTGTCTGTATTTTCCGATGCCATAAAGAACATTCATTTTCCCGCCGATGACGAGAGCCAGTACTATGCAAGGCGACGCCTTGTTTTTGACGAATTTGCGGCATTTATACGTTTGAACCGGGAAGGGATATCAAATTCCGCGAAACTTCCCAATACCCATAAAATGATCCCCGTTGCGGACTGTGTACGTCTTACGGAGTCTCTTCCCTATAATCTTACGGATGCGCAGAAAAGAGTGATCGCTGAAATAATCGGTGATTTAAGCGGCGATTATCTTATGAACCGTCTTGTCCAGGGAGATGTGGGTTCCGGTAAGACCATTGTTTCTGTAATGGCTTTGCTTACCTGTGCGGCTAACGGCATGCAGGGCGCGTTGATGGCTCCCACGGAAGTTCTTGCAAGACAGCATTTTGAAAACATCAAAGCCCTTTCCGGAAAGTACGGGCTTTGTCTGAGACCCGTTCTTCTTACGGGTAAGATGGGCGCAAAAGACAGAAGAGAAGCCCTTGATATGATAGGTTCCGGCGAAGCAAACGTGGTTATCGGAACCCATGCGCTTATAACGGATACCGTTGAATATAAGAATCTGTCTTTGGTGGTTACGGACGAACAGCACAGGTTTGGCGTAAAGCAAAGAGAAAGCTTAAGAGAAAAAGGAATTTCACCCCATATCCTGGTTATGAGTGCGACCCCGATTCCCAGAACTCTTGCCATGATTGTGTTCGGCGGCCTTGATATTTCGGTGATTGATGAGCTTCCCAAAAACAGAACGCCCATAGCAAATTGTGTTGTGAATTCTTCCTTCAGGGAAAAGGCCTACAGGAAGATCCTTGAAGAAATAAACAAAGGTCATCAGGTTTACGTTATCTGCCCCATGGTATACGAAAACGATGAATCCGATACCGAACTTAAAAGTGTTGAAGAACATACAAAAGATCTCCGTGAATACTTTGGAGACAAAATCAGGATCGCTTCTTTAAACGGTAAGATGAAACCTTCGGAAAAAACAAGGATCATGGAAGAATTTAAAGAAGGAAAAACAGATATCCTTGTTTCCACCACCGTTATCGAAGTTGGGATCGATGTACCCAATGCCACACTTATGATGGTTGAAAACGCGGAACGCTTCGGGCTTTCTCAGCTCCATCAGTTAAGGGGAAGAGTCGGAAGGGGAGATTCGCCTTCTTTTTGCATATTTATGTCTGATACAGACAATAAGATGACTTTAAAGCGTTTAAAAGTCTTAAATGACACAAACGACGGTTTTAAAATTGCCAATGAGGACATGAAATTAAGGGGGCCCGGCGAGCTTAACGGTGTCAGACAGAGCGGAGAGCTTAACTTCGGTATCGGAGATATCGTAAACGATGCCGACATTATGCTTCTTGCTGCCGAAAAATACGATATTATAAAAAACCGCATTCCTCTCGGAAGCAGAAATTTGATTGACATAAGGACCATATAAAAGTACAATCGAATAAGTGGTTTGAAAAGACTTTCCATAGGAGAACAGACTTGAACAAGATAACAATAATGACCGACAGTAACAGCGGAATCACTCAGGCCCAGGCCAAAGAACTTGGCATTAAGGTCGTTCCGATGCCCTTTATGATTGATGAGGTCGAATATTTTGAAGATATAAATTTAAGCCAGGATCAGTTTTACGAGAAACTTATCGGCAACTGTAAAATATCTACCAGCCAGCCAAGCCCCGACACTGTAATGAATATGTGGGACGAGGCTTTGAAGGAATCGGAGGAAGTCGTTTATATTCCCATGAGCAGCGGACTTTCCAGTTCCTACAGAACGGCCCTTTTGCTTTCCGAAGATTATGATGAGAGAGTACAGGTCGTAAACAACCAGAGAATATCCGTTACCATGAGACAGTCGGTCTTTGATGCCATGGAGCTTGCAAAGAAGGGCTTTACGGGGAAGGAAATTCGCAGAATACTTGAAGATGACAAATTCAATTCAAGTATCTATATCATGATCGACACCCTTGAATATTTAAAACGCGGCGGAAGACTTACTCCCGCGGCGGCTCTTCTGGGACAGTTTTTAAAGATCAAGCCCGTATTGCAGATTCAGGGCGAAAAGCTCGATACTTTCGCAAAGGTTCGCACCATCTCACAGGCAAAGTATACCATGCTTAACCAGATGCTTAAGGACGTTACGGAGCGTTTCGGATGTCCCAAGACCGGTAAAGGAATGAAGATCATGGTTGCCCACACTCAGAACCTGGAAGCGGCTCTTCAGTTTAAGCAGGAAATAGAGGAAATGTTCCCCGAGTGCGGAGACGTATATGTTGACTGTCTTTCTTTGAGCGTAAGCTGTCACATCGGCCCCGGAGCTTTGGCAATCGCCTGCACCAAGGATATGATCTGATACAAAATTTCGGCATATAAACTTAAGAATAAAACACAATAAATGAGCACACTATCTTGTAGCGAACAAATTTTTATGTTACAATATAGTGTGTTTTTATGATGTTTTTTGAGAGGTAAATTATGGCTAAATCAAATTACGGTGCGGAAAGCATTACCGTATTGGAGGGACTTGAAGCCGTCAGGAAGCGTCCCGGAATGTATATAGGCTCTGTTTCCACCAGGGGTCTGAATCATCTTGTGTACGAAATTCTTGATAACTCCGTTGACGAACATCTTTCGGGATACTGTTCCGAAATCCATGTATATCTTGAGGCCGACGGTTCCGCCACGGTTTCCGATAACGGTCGAGGCATACCCGTGGGAATGCATAAAAAGGGCATAAGCGCCGAGCGTCTTGTTTTCACCACACTTCATGCCGGCGGTAAGTTTGACAATAACGCTTACAAAGCAAGCGGCGGTCTTCACGGTGTGGGTTCCTCGGTAGTAAATGCTTTGTCCAAGCATTTAACCGTAAGGGTCAAGTCCGACGGATGCATATACGAGGATAAATACGAGCGCGGAAATCCCACCATCGAGCTTCAGAACGGGCTTTTACCCGTAATCGGAAAGACCCGTGAAACCGGTACATGGGTTAATTTTCTTCCGGATGACGAGATCTTTGAAAAGGTCCGCTTTAAAGAGGACGACATCAAGGCCCGTCTTTCAGAGACCGCATACTTAAATCCCGAGCTTACCATCTATTTTGAAGACAGAAGAAAAGAAGAAGTTGAGAAAATTACCTTCCATGAGCCTGAAGGCGTTGTGGGCTTTATCAAAGACATGAATAAGACCGCAGAGCCTGTGTGTGACGTGATCTACTATAAGGGCGCTCTCGAGGGAATTGAGGCTGAAGTTGCTTTTCAGTACATAAACGAGTTCCACGAAAACGTTCTGGGCTTTTGCAACAACATAAATACTCTTGAGGGCGGAACCCATATTACGGGCTTTAAATCCTCTTTTACGAATATCATCAACAACTATGCAAGAGAGTTGGGGATCCTTAAAGATAAGGACCAGAACTTCACGGGAACGGACGTAAGAAACGGTCTTACCGCCGTCATTTCCATCAAACATCCGGATCCCAGATTCGAAGGCCAGACCAAGACCAAACTCGACAATCAGGATGCTGCCAAGATCGTATCGAAGATCACCGGCGATGAGCTTATCCGTTATTTTGACCGAAATGTTGAGACCTTAAAGAACATAATCGGATGCGCCGAGAAGGCTGCCAAACTCCGTAAGACCGAGGAAAAAGCAAAGACCAACATGCTTTCCAAACAGAAGTATTCCTTTGATTCCAACGGAAAGCTTTCTAACTGCGAATCAAAGGATGCTTCGAAGTGCGAAATCTTTATAGTCGAAGGTGATTCCGCGGGGGGCAGTGCCAAGATGGCAAGAAACCGCATGTATCAGGCTATTTTACCCATCAGAGGTAAAATCTTGAACGTTGAAAAAGCAAGTATCGATAAGGTGCTTGCGAATGCCGAAATTAAGGCAATGATCAATGCTTTCGGCTGCGGATTTTCCGAAGGCTACGGTAATGACTTTGATATCACCAAATTAAGATACGACAAGATCGTTATCATGGCCGATGCCGATGTGGACGGTGCCCATATTTCGACCCTTCTTCTTACCCTGTTTTTCAGGTTCATGCCGGAACTTATCTATGAAGGCCATGTATATATAGCTATGCCGCCTCTTTATAAGGTCATTCCTTCCAAAGGAAAAGAAGAGTACCTCTACAACGACGAGGCTCTTGAAAAATACAGAAAGACCCATACGGGTGCCTTTACCCTTCAAAGATATAAGGGACTCGGTGAAATGGATGCGGAGCAGCTTTGGGAAACCACGCTGGATCCCGAGAGAAGACTTATGAGAAAGGTGGAGATCGACGATGCCAAGCGCGCTTCCGAGATCACCGAGATGCTTATGGGTCTTGAGGTTCCTCCGAGACGTACCTTTATTTACGAAAACGCTCTCGAAGCGGAACTCGACATTTCATAAAAGCTTAACTAAATTCGACAGAAAAGGAATTTCTCATTAATGGACACGAGAATACTTCAAACCGAATACTCCGATGTAATGAAGAAATCTTACATCGATTATGCCATGAGCGTTATCATTGCAAGAGCGCTTCCCGACGTAAGAGACGGTCTTAAACCCGTTCAGAGACGCGTGCTTTATGATATGCACGAACTTGGCATAAAATACGATAAGCCCTACAGGAAAAGCGCGAGAATCGTGGGCGATACAATGGGTAAATACCATCCCCACGGCGACAGCTCCATTTACGATGCTCTTGTAGTTTTGACCCAGGACTTTAAGAAGGGCATTCCACTGGTGGAGGGTCACGGTAACTTCGGCACCATGGAAGGTGACGGAGCCGCTGCAATGCGTTATACCGAAGCCAGACTTCAGAAAATCACACAGGACGGAATCTTGGCTGACCTTGACAAAGATGTGGTTGATTTCATGCCAAACTTTGACGAGACTGAAAAAGAACCCGTGGTTCTTCCCTGCAGATTTCCAAATCTTCTGGTAAACGGTTCCGAAGGTATCGCCGTCGGTATGGCCACCAATATTCCGCCTCACAATCTGGCGGAAGTTATCGATGCCTGCAAGGCATACTTGAAAAATAAAGACATTACCGTAAAAGAACTGATGAAATATATAAAGGGACCCGATTTCCCCACGGGCGGTATTGTGGTAAATCAGTCTGAACTTCTTGACATTTACGAATCCGGAACGGGTAAGATCAAGGTTCGCGGACGTGTCGAAGTTGAGAATGCCAAGGGCGGCAAGGTAAACGTGGTGGTTACCGAGATTCCTTATACCATGGTCGGTAACAATATCGGAAAATTCTTATCGGACGTGGTTTCTTTAATAGACGCCAAGAAAACAAGCGATGTTCTGGATATTTCCAACCAGTCAAACAAAGACGGTATAAGGATCGTCTTTGAACTCAGGAAAGACGCGGATCCTCAGAACTTCATCAACCTTCTTTACAAAAAGACCAGACTTGAGGACACCTACGGCTTTAACATGCTGGCGATCTGCGGCGGAAGGCCCGAGACACTGAGCCTTAAACGTGTTATCGAAGAAAACATCAATTTCCAGTTTGAAATTGCCACCAGAAAATATACCAAACTCTTAGAGAAGGAACTGGAAAAGAAAGAGATCCAGGAAGGTCTCATAAGAGCCGTCAATATCATCGATCTTATCATCGAAATCCTTCGGGGTTCAAAAGACCGCAACATGGCCAAGGCCTGTATGACCGAAGGTAAGACCGAGGGCATCCGCTTTAAATCCAAGGAATCAAAGATCATGGCGGGAATGCTTGATTTTACCGAAAAGCAGGCAAATGCCATTCTTGATATGCGTCTCTATAAACTGATCGGTCTTGAACTGGAGGCTTTGTTTAACGAAAACGAGGAAACTCTTGCCAATATCGCAAGATACAAAGAGATCCTTGAAAACAGAGATTCCATGGCTGATGTGCTTATTTCCGACATGGATAAGCTTAAGCGTGAGTTTTCCGTTAAAAGACGCACCGACATAGAAGATGCGGAAGAGATCGTTATAGAAGAAGAGGCACCCAAGGTTATCGATGTAATGTTCCTTATGGACCGCTTCGGTTATGCAAAGACCGTGGATATGACCACCTACGAGCGTAACAAAGAAGCCGCCGATGCCGAAAACAGATTCGTTATTCCCCTTAAGAGTGACGGAAAGATCTGCGTATTTACCGACGTGGGAAATGTACATACTATCCGCGTAAAAGACCTTCCCTTCGGACGATTCCGTGAAAAGGGCACACCAATCGATAATGTTAGCAATTATAACTCCGAGAAGGAACGTTTTCTTTATCTTGCAAGTCAGGATGACTTAAAATATAATCGACTTGTCTTTGTAACGGCACTTTCCATGATGAAGATCGTGGACGGTAACGAGTTTGACGTTTCAAAGAAAACCGTTGCGGCCACCAAGCTTCTCGACGGTGATACCATCGTAAGCATTTCGCGTCTTGACGAGCGAAAGAACATCATCCTGCAGACAAAGGACGGCGTATTCTTAAGGTTCTCCCTTGATGAGGTTCCCGAGAAGAAAAAAGCAGCCGTAGGCGTCAGGGGAATGAAACTTTCCAAGGCAGATAACGTTGAAAACGTTTACTTTGCCAAGGGTTCCGAAGACAGTATCTTTGAAGTGAACGGAAAATCCATGGATCTCTTTACCAGAGTCAAAGCAGGGCACAGAGACACCAAAGGCGTTAAATTAAGGAGTTAAGCTTAAATGAGAATCATATCCGGAAGCGCGAGAAACCTCAAGCTGGTGACTCCCAAGGGCCTTGATACCAGACCCACCACCGACAGAATAAAGGAAACTCTTTTTAATATCCTTCAGTGGGATATAGCCGGGGCAGTTGTGATCGATTTCTTTGCAGGGAGCGGACAGTTGGGCCTTGAATGCCTGTCCCGCGGAGCGAAACATGTATACTTTATCGACAATTCTTCGGAAGCCGTCAAATGTATCGATCAAAATGTAAAGCATTGTAAATTTGAGGAATCCGCCACGGTTTTTGCTACGGAGGCTTTAAGGGGAGCTCACCTTATAAACGAAAAGCACGTAGACCTGGTGTTTATGGACCCTCCCTACGGCAAAGGCCTCGAAACGGAGCTTCTTTTAAGTCTTAAGAGTTTAAAATATATTGATGAAGAGACCCTGTTTATCGTGGAAGCGGATATAAACACTGATTTTACGGAACTTTCAAACAAGGGTTTCACGATCGAAAAAGAAAAGAAATACAAGACGAACAAGCATGTCTTTCTTCGCCTCGATAAAGGAGACAATCAATGAAATCAGCAATCTATCCCGGTACCTTTGACCCCATGACATACGGTCATCTTGACATTATCAAAAGAGCCGCCAATATTTTCGAGCATGTGGTGGTCAGCGTCCTTGACAACAAGGAAAAAACTCCGTTGTTTTCCGTAGAAGAACGTGTTAATATACTTAAAGAGGCCACAAAGGACATTCCCAATGTTTCCATAGAATCCTTCAGCGGATTACTGATCGATTACTGTAAGAAACGCGGGATCTATGTAGTAGTCAGAGGCCTGCGTGCGGTAACGGATTTTGAGTACGAACTCCAGATGTCGCAGATGAACCGTAAACTTTCCAATCATAAGGTTGATACGGTATTCTTTAACACAACTTTGAAATATTCATATCTCAGTTCTTCAAGCGTTAAACAGATCGCTCAGTTTAACGGTGATTTATCCGCTTTTGTTCCTGATTATGTTGCGGATATGCTTTACAAGAGATTAAGTCAAAAATAACTGACGGGAGAAGCTCTATGACCAGTAAAATCGAAGCATTGATAGATGAAATTGAGGAATATATCAATAATTGTAAATTCCAGACCCTGTCCAATACCAGGATCATCGTAAACAAGGACGAGATCGATGAACTTTTGAGAGAACTTCGCATGAACACCCCCGAGGAGATCAAGCGTTATCAGAAGATGATAAGCCAACGGGATGCTATCCTTGCGGATGCCAAGAAAAAGGCCGATGCTCTCATTAACGAGGCTACGATTCAGACCAATCAGCTGGTCAACGAGCATGAGATCATGCAACAGGCTTACGCCAAGGCCAATGAAGTTGTTACCATGGCAACCAAACAGGCTCAGGAAGTCTTAGACAAAGCAACCATCGAAGCCAATTCCGTAAGGGCCGCTGCCATGCAGTATACCGACGATCTTCTTGCAAACCTTGAAAAGATCATCACCCACGCAGCCCAGTCAGCAGTTACGAATTATAACGAGCTTATCGGAAACCTTAACAGCTGTAACGGAATCATCAAGGAAAACCGTACAGAACTTCATCCCGGTGAGGATGACGATCTTGAAAGCCTTTCCCTTGATACGGGTGAAACCAAAGGAACTCTCGACATAATGTAAAGATCAAAACCGTATTTGAAAAAATACGGTTTTCTTTATCTTTTCTTTATTTTCTATGACGTCAAAATAGTGTATACTCAATTCATGAGACTTGATAGATTTCTATGTGAAACCGCAGCCGTTTCAAGGTCCGAAGCGAAGGCTTATATTAAAGGCGGGAGAGTCACTGTTGACGGAATAATCGTTCGTTCCGGCGATGCAAAGGTGGATCCCGAAGAGTCAAAAGTCAGTTTTGACGGAATTGACTTGAAATACGAACAATTCGTTTATTTTATGCTTAATAAGCCTGCAGGTTTTGTCAGTGCCACCAAGGACGCGGGAAAGACCGTGATCGACCTTTTAAAGAGCGAAAACAGGGATGATCTTTTTCCTGTGGGGCGCCTCGATAAAGACACGACAGGTCTTTTGATCATAACAAACGACGGAGATCTCGGGCACCATCTGACGTCTCCGAAGCACGGCATATTAAAGAAATATCTTGTGAAGATCGCACATTCTTTGTCAGAAGCGGATACAAGCGCTCTTTCGGAAGGCTTGGACATCGGAAACGGCGAAAGAAGCGGCAAAGCAACCGTTGAGGTAATTTCGGACGATTATGTTTATATTACCGTATCCGAGGGTAAATTTCATGAGATCAAGCGGATGTTAAAGGCCGTTGGAAATGAAGTGCTTGAATTAAAGCGGGTTTCAATGGGTGGTGTGGCCCTTGATGAATCCCTGAAAGAAGGAGAATACCGTAGGCTCCTGCCTTCGGAGATAGAAAGATTAAATGAACATGTTTGACAATATCGAGGCCGTGATCTTTGACCTCGACGGTACTTTAATAGATTCCATGGGACTTTGGAAGGAAATAGATATCGAGTATCTGGGTCGATACGGCATCGAACTTCCCGATGACCTTCAGGCCTGTCTTGAGGGCAAATGCTTCCATGATACCGCCATCTACATGAAAAAACGTTTCGATCTTCCGGATTCTTTGGATGTTATAGAAAAGACCTGGAATGAGATGGCGGAAGATAAATACTGTCATGAGGTTCCTATCAAGGAGGGAGTTTTTAAACTCCTTGATTATGCCAAGAAAAACAGCTTAAAGCTTGGAATCGCAACCAGCAATTCAAGGCATTTGACGGAACTTTTCTTAAATTCCAGAGGATTAAACGAAACCTTTGATTATGTGCTTACCGGGTGCGACACCCTTAAAAGCAAGCCCGATCCCGAAGTATATTTGCTTTGTGCGGATAAACTTAAGGTTTCACCTGATAAATGTCTTGTGTTTGAAGATATTACCCGTGGGATTCTTTCCGCAAAGAACGCGGGAATGAGGGTCTGCGGAGTGGCGGATGAGTATTCCGAATGGTCAAGAGCCGAGAAAATGAGCCTTTCGGACTATTACATCGATTCTTATAACGAAATTGAATATCCTGCATAGAAATATAGGAGGTTGAATATGAATATTGCTATCATCACAGGCGCATCCAGCGGAATGGGCAGAGAAACGGCCCGTAGGATCGATGAGATCTATACCGACAAGCTTTCGGAGATCTGGCTTGTTGCAAGAAGAGAATCAAGGCTCCAAGAACTGGCTGCGAGCCTTAAACATAAAACAAGGATTTTTGCTCTTGATCTTACGGATGAAAAGGCGGTTTCCGAGTTTGATCTTACCCTTAATCTGGTTAACCCTAACGTAAAGATACTGGTAAACGCTTCGGGCTTCGGAGTAATGGGCAAGTTTACGGATGTTTATGCAAAGGAGCATGCGGGAGTTGTAAGGCTTAACTGTGAGGCTCTTACGAAAGTTACCCACATGGTGCTTTCATACATGAGACGTGGGGCCAGGATCATTCAGTTTGCGTCCTCCGCTGCTTTTATGCCTCAGCCGGGATTTGCGGTTTATGCGGCTTCCAAGGCTTATGTTTTAAGCTTTTCAAGAGCTTTGAACGAAGAACTTAAGGACAGGGGAATCTCCGTTACGGCAGTGTGCCCCGGACCCGTAGATACGGAGTTCTTTGATATAGCCGAAAAGAACGGAACCAATTTCCATTTTAAGAAGAAATTCATGGCCAAACAGGAAGATGTGGTAAACAGGGCGTTGATTGATGCATATCACAGAAAAGACATTTCGGTTTATTCGCCGGCTATGATCCTTTTCTTTGTGATCACCAAGATCTTACCCCATAAGTTCATTATGTTTTTCCTTAAATTCTTTAAATAAGCGGGTATTATATGTTAACGACTAAAAAAGGCAATTTTGGATATATAAAATCAGGGAGACTCAGAGAATCCTTAAAGACCGTCTGCATGCTGGCTATTTCCGTGAGCCTCTATTATGCCGGCATCCTTCAGACCGGCAGCAACAAAAATGTGCTTACCTATGTGGCGATTCTCGGAGTCCTTCCCGCGGCCAAATTCATGGTAAACGCCGTTTTGTTTTACAAAGCAAAGGGGTGTTCCGAAGGTTTAAAAAATAAGCTTGACGAAGTCGGTCTCACTCCCACTTTTTATGACATGTTTTTTACGTCCTATAAGAAAAACTTCCAGATAAGTGCGCTGTTTTATAAAAAAGGCACCCTCATCGGCGTTACGGAAGATGCAAAATGCGAGGTGTCCGAGGGTGAAAAACACTTATCCGAGGCCCTTTCAAAGGCAGGCTTTGAGGTAACCGTTAAGATCTTTACGGACGAAGCAAAGTTTATTTCTCGTATGAAAGAACTTTCTCTACTTGAAGATGAGGGCGATACGGGCTTTCTTTTTGACAATATAAAGAGCCTTGCCATTTAACGGAGATTCGGTTTGAAGGAATATATCATTTCAAAGGCAGACAGCGGGCAAACGCTCATAAAGTACCTGGGACGGATCCTGAAAGAAGCGCCTAACGGCCTTATCCATAAGCAGTTAAGAAACAAAAACATAACTCTTAACGGTAAGAAGGCGACGGGCTTTGAAAAACTTTCGGAAGCGGATTCCGTTAAGGTTTTCATGAGCGACGAAACAATAGCAAAGTTTTCGAAAGCTTTCGAAAGTGAAGCAAAGGTTTCCGTTAAGGAATACGAGAAAGCATACAAAACTTTCGGAAAACCCCGGATAATCTTCGAAAATGACCATATAATCGTCTTTGATAAGCCTGTGGGTGTATTGAGCCAAAAAGCAAAACAGGGCGATATTTCGGCCAATGAGTGGCTTATAGGCTACCTTCTTTGTGAAAAGAAAGAAGCCCCGGATTTTGACCGTTTTAAGCCATCAGTCTGCAACAGACTTGACAGAAATACCGCAGGGCTCATGCTTTTTGGGAAGACGGTTTTCGGAACCAATCTTTTGAATAAAATCGTTAGGGATAAAAGCCTTAAAAAGTATTATAAAACCCTTGTTCACGGAAAATTTGAATACACGGGGCTTAAGAAATCCTTTCTTTTGAAGGATGAAGCGTCCAATAAAGCGGAACTCTTTGATTCGAAGGTTCCCGGAAGCAGCGAGATAGCCGCAGAATTTAAGCCCTTAAGATACTCAAAGAAAAACAATATTTCCGAAGTGTCCGTCCTGCTCCTTACGGGTAAAAGCCATCAGATCAGGGCCCAGCTTGAGTTTATGGGTTTCCCTGTAATTGGTGATAAAAAGTACGGAAATTCAAAGGATAAGGGGCTTTCGCATCATATTCTTTATGCGGAAAAGCTTGTTTTCCCGGAACTAAAGGATCTTCCGGAGCTTTCCGGCCGGGAGTTTTGTATAGATACTTCCGGGGTTTTCGATAAATATTTTGACTGAATAGGATATTAACATGCCCACATGGAATTCAAGAGGCCTTCGCGGCTCTGTTCTCGAAGATCTTATCAACAGGACCAATGAAAAGTACGCAGAAAGCGGGCTTTGCCTGGTTCAGAAGATTCCCACGCCCATAACACCGATCCAGATCGATCAACAATCAAGACACATCACTCTTGCTTACTTTGAAAAGAAGAGTACCGTTGACTATATAGGGGCCGCCCAGGGTGTTCCCATCTGTTTTGATGCCAAAGAAAACGAAGTCGATACCTTTCCCCTTCATAACATTCATGACCATCAGGTCTCCTTTATGAAGGATTTCCAAAAGCAGGGCGGTATCGCTTTTCTTATCATTTACTATACCCACAGAGATCTTTATTACTACATGAATATCGATGAGCTTTCTTTTTTCCTTAAAAGAGCGGAAGAGGGAGGCCGGAAGAGCATTGCCTTCAGCGAGCTTAAGAAAGACAATTTTTTGCCCAAGAAAAACGGCATTTTCGTGCCATATCTCGACATGATCGCCAAAGATTTAAGTAATTGTTGACAAAACAGACACACTTTACTATGATAACCAAGTAGCACGCTACCACGATAAAGTGAGGTATGATATGCGAAAAGATCTGATCCATACACCCGAAGGTGTAAGGGATATATACGGAAATGAAGAAAAGCAGAAATTAAGGGTTGAAGAGCTGGTTAAAGAAACCATTTATCTGCACGGTTACGAGGATATTCAGACTCCCACATTTGAATATTTTGATGTTTTTTCCAAGGAGATAGGCACCACCCCCTCCAGAGAGCTTTATAAGTTCTTTGACAGAAACGGAGACACACTTGTGCTTCGTCCGGACTTTACGCCCGGAGTTGCAAGGTGCGTTGCCAAGTATTTTGATGAAGAAAACAGCCCCGTGAAGCTTACCTACAGCGGAAGCGCTTTTGTGAACAACTCTGCCCTTCAGGGAAAGCTAAAGGAGACCACACAGACAGGTGTTGAGCTTATGAACGACGATTCGGCCGCTGCGGATGCAGAGGTTTTGAATCTTTTGATCGAGTGCTTAAAATCTGCGGGTCTTGAAAATTTCCAGGTATCCGTAGGTCACATGGAGTATTTTAAAGGTCTTTGCGAAAGCGCCGGGATAAGCGAAGAAAATGAACTTTTGCTTCGTGAATATATTTCCGAAAAAAACAATATTCCCGCAACTGACCTTCTTGATTCTCTCAATTGTGATGTGAAAACCAAGGAATTATTGCTTTTAACCGGAGATTCCATCGGCGATATTTCAGTCATCAACAATTTAAAGAACAAAGTAAACAATTCGCGCTCCGAAGGTGCGCTTAAACGTCTGGAGCGGGTCTATGATATTTTGAAGATCTTCGGAAACGAAAAGTACATTTCCTTCGATCTTGGTATGCTCAGTAAGTATAATTATTATACCGGCGTGATCTTTAAGGCTTATACCTACGGTATCGGTGATGCGGTCTGCAAGGGCGGAAGATACGACAACCTTGTTTCTTCCTTCGGAAAGACCAAACCCGCCGTCGGTTTTGTGATCCTTATAGACGACCTTCTTATGGCGTTACGGCGCCAGGGAGTATCCGTCCACGTTAAGGAATCGGCGAAGACTGTTTATTACACCGATTCCGACATGATTGAAAAGATTAAAGAAGCAAATAAACTTCGGGCAGAGGGTAAACCCGTAAATCTTATTTACAAAGGGGAGGGCAAATAAATGAGCAAAGATGAAAAATACTTAACCTTTGCCCTTACCAAGGGCAGACTTGCGGACAAAACCCTTGCTTTGATGGATAAGATCGGCATCACCTGTACCGAAATGCAGAACAAGGATTCCCGTAAGCTTATCTTCGTTAATGAAGAGCTTAAGCTTAAGTTTTTCCTTGCCAAAGGTCCCGATGTGCCCACTTATGTGGAATACGGCGCCGCAGATATAGGCGTTGTTGGGAAGGACACCCTTTTGGAAGAAGAAAGAAGGGCCTATGAGGTTTTGGACCTTGGCTTTGGCAAATGCAGAATGTGCGTCTGCGGGCCGAGGGAGGCATCGGAACTTTTAAAGCACCGGGAAATGATCAGGGTTGCCACCAAATATCCCGTGATAGCCAAGGACTATTTTTATAACCGAAAGCATCAGACCGTGGATATCATTAAACTGAACGGAAGCGTAGAACTGGGCCCCATTGTAGGCCTTTCGGACGTTATTGTCGATATTGTCGAGACCGGCTCCACCTTAAGGGAAAACGGTCTTACCGTACTGGAAGAGATCTGTCCCCTTTCCGCAAGAATGATCGTTAATCAGGTCAGCATGCAGATGGAGTCAAAGCGTATCAACGACATTATCTCAAAGCTTAAAGAAGCTCTCAAAACGTCCGAAAAACAGGAGGTAAAATGAGAATTGTAAAACTTAATGCCGAAAACAGAAAAGACATCCTTTCGGCTCTTTTAAAAAGAAGCACCGCAAATTACACGGAATTTGAAGAAAAGGTTGCGGTCATATTGAAAGATGTTAGAGAAAAGGGCGATGAAGCGCTTTTTTCTTATACCCAAAAATTTGACGGCTTTGATTTAAACGAAGGTAACATCCGCGTTACAGACGCAGAGATTAAAGAAGCCTTTTCAAAGGTTGATGAAGAATATGTTAAGGTCATGAAGGACGCGGCCGAAAACATCACAGCCTTTCACAAAAAACAATTAAGACAGTCCTGGATAGACACAAAAGACGATGGCTCCATCCTGGGACAAAAGATTACTCCCATCGAAAAAGCCGGAATCTATGTGCCCGGCGGTAAGGCGGCTTATCCTTCAAGTGTTCTTATGAACATTCTTCCGGCCAAAGTTGCGGGAGTATCAAAGGTCATTATGACCACCCCTCCCGGAAAAGACGGTAAAGTCAATCCGGGAACTCTTGTTGCCGCAAGCATCGCAGGTGCGGACGAAATCTATAAAGTCGGAGGAGCACAGGCCATCGGAGCCCTTGCTTACGGAACAAAATCCGTTCCTAAGGTAGATAAGATCACAGGCCCCGGAAATATTTTTGTAGCTCTTGCCAAAAAGGCCGTTTACGGAAATGTTGGCATCGACTCTTTGGCAGGCCCCAGCGAGATCATCGTTCTTGCTGACGAAACCGCCAATCCGAGATACGTTGCCGCAGACCTTCTTTCTCAGGCAGAGCACGATGAAATGGCCTCCGCCATTCTTGTTACCGTAAGCGAAAAATTGGCTGAAAAGGTTTCCGAAGAAGTCGATAAGTTTTTGCTTAATCTTGAAAGAAGAGATATAATAAAAGCATCTCTTGATAACTTCGGATACATTCTTGTTGCAAAGGATGGGACTGAGGCTGTGGACACCGTAAATGAGATAGCGGGAGAGCACCTGGAAATCTTAACGGCTAATCCCTTTGAAACCCTTACCAAGATAAAGAACGCTGGTGCGATCTTCCTTGGTGAATATTCATCCGAGCCTTTGGGAGACTATTTTGCGGGACCCAACCACATAATCCCCACCAACGGAACATCCAGGTTCTTTTCACCCTTAAGCGTCGATGATTTCATCAAAAAATCGAGCATAATCGCTTACTCCAAAGAGGGTCTTGAGAAAGTACACCAAGAGATTGAATATTTCGCCGAAAAAGAAGGACTTACGGCTCACGCCAATTCGGTTCGCGTTAGATTCGAATAAACCATTCGGAGGTCATCATGGCACGTTGCAAATTAATCGAGAGAGAGACAAAAGAAACCAATATTTCCATGCAGCTTGACTTGGACGGTGCGGGCAATTCATCCGTAAATACCGGTATAGGATTTATGGATCACATGCTTACCGGCTTTGCGAAGCACGGTTTCTTTGACCTTAAAGTCAAAGCCACGGGAGATCTTGAAGTCGATTGTCACCATCTTGTTGAAGATCTGGGTATCGTTCTCGGTATTGCGATAAAAGAAGCTCTTGGAACCAAGGAAGGCATCAAACGTTTCGGTTCCTTTATCCTTCCCATGGATGATGTGCTGGTTATGTGTGCCATCGACCTTTCGGGTCGCCCTTACTTCAATTTTGAATGTGATTTTGCCACCGAACGCGTGGGATATCTTGAGACCCAGACGGTTAAGGAATTCTTTTATTCCGTTTCCTATACCGCAGGCATGAATCTTCACATCAAAGTTTTAAACGGAGAAAACGACCACCACAAGATCGAGGCCATGTTTAAGGCTTTTGCCAAAGCCCTGGATGAGGCTTCCTCCATCGACCCCAGAATAAAAGACGTATTATCCACGAAAGGTTCCTTATAATGAAAAAGAAACTGATACCCTGTATTTACCTTAAAAACGAAAAAGCGGTTGCTTTTTTCTCAGACAATACCATAGTGGAAAACGACCCTTCGGCTCTTTGCAAGCGTTTTGCGGATTACGGTGCTGATGAACTTTTGATTTTTGACCTTTCAAAGGGAGATGAGGAGCATGAAAGATCCCTTGCCCTTATCAAGGAGATCTGCGGCACCGTTAAAATACCTGTTATCGGTGCCGGTAATGTTAATCGCATGGAGGATGTGAAAAAGCTTCTTTATGCGGGCTGTAAGCGTGCGGTGTTAAACTATTCAAAGCAGTCAAACATCGACATCACAAAAGAGGTTTCCGATAAATTCGGCAAGAATAAGATCATTGCTTCGGTTAAGACCATGGATGAGCTTACCGATAACAAGGATCTCATTTTTCAGTATACGAAGACCGTTCTTCTTCACGATCTTTCCATAGCAAAGGACGATTTTTTCAAGAATACGGGACTTTCCTATATTTCGATCCTTCCGAAGGCCTCTCTGGACAAGATCATAGAGCACCTTAAGGCTGACAACTGCGAAGGCATCACCGGTGAAGTCGTAAACGAAAATTATAAAGAATATGAAGGTATCAAGGGCCTCGTGGGAGAGACTTATGTGCCTTTTTCATCTTATAAGCTTAATTCCGACGGACTTATTCCCGTGATCGTTCAGGATTATCGTACCAACAAGGTCCTGATGCTTGCTTATATGAACGAAGAAGCCTACGAAAAGACCTTAAGAAGCGGTCTTATGACCTATTTTTCAAGGAGCAGGCAATCTCTTTGGTTAAAGGGTGAAACCAGCGGAAATTACCAGCACTTAAAGGCATTAAGCTATGACTGCGACAGCGATACGCTGCTTGCCAGAGTCGATCCCGACGGCCCTGCCTGCCACACCGGTGCGGTTTCCTGCTTTTTCAATGACGTACTTACATACGATTTTGAAGAAAAAAATCCTCTTGAGGTTTTAAATGATGTATACTCTGTAATTGAGGACCGCAAAATCCATCCCAAGGAAGGTTCCTATACAAATTATCTTTTTGATAAGGGCATCGATAAGATTCTTAAAAAAGTGGGAGAGGAAGCAACGGAAATCGTCATTGCTGCTAAAAACCCGGGAGCCGGCGAGATCAAGTACGAGATTTCCGATTTTCTTTATCATGTAATGGTTCTTATGGTGGAAAAGGGTGTAACCTGGGACGAGATCATGACGGAATTGGCTAATCGATAGGAATTATTTATGCAGAATTTGGCATTACCGGAAGATGTGCTCATGGCCATCGATAAACCGGAGCGTTACATCGGAAACGAAATAAACGCAGTTTATAAAGACAAGAACAATATTGCCGTCAGGTTTGCCATGTGCTTTCCTGATGTTTACGAAATCGGGATGTCACACCTTGGCATCGCGATTTTGTACGATATGTTCAATAAATTTGAGGATACCTGGTGCGAGCGTGTTTATTCGCCCTGGCCCGATCTTGATAAAATCATGAGGGAAAGAAATATCCCTCTTTTTACCATAGAATCGCAGGAACCCGTAAAGAACCTGGATTTTCTCGGTATCACCATTCAGTATGAGATGTGCTATACCAACATCCTTCAGATACTGGATCTTTCTAAAATCCCCCTTGAAACCAAGGACAGGACCTGGGACGACCCCATTGTTATTGGCGGTGGCCCCTGTACCTACAATCCGGAGCCTTTGTACGCTTTTTTCGATATTTTCTACATTGGTGAAGGTGAAACCAGATACAGAGAACTTCTGGACGTTTATAAGAACGCGCGAAAAGAAGGGGTTTCCAGAGAAGAATTCCTGATCCGTGCGGCAAAGATTCCCGGCATGTACGTGCCTTCCTGTTATGAAGTCACTTATAACGATGATTTCACCATCAAATCATTTGAGCCGAAGTTTGACGGCCTTCCAAAGACGGTCTTAAAAGAGATCGTTACAGATCTTGACGACACATATTATCCCGAAAAGCCCGTGGTTCCCTTTATCAGAGCCACCCAGGATCGTGTCGTTCTTGAAATAATGCGCGGCTGTATCAGAGGCTGCAGATTCTGCCAGGCAGGTCAGATCTACAGACCCGTCAGGGAAAGAAGCGTTGACTTCTTAAAAGATAAGGCCGCAAAGCTTCTTAAAAACACGGGCCATGAGGAAATTTCCTTAAGTTCCCTTTCTTCGTCAGACTATACCCATATAGAAGAGCTGGTTGACTATCTGGTCAAGGACTGTACCGACAAAAAGGTAAATATTGCCCTTCCGAGCCTCAGAATCGACCAATTTTCCGTCGACACCATGAGTAAGGTCCAGGATATCAGAAAATCAAGCCTTACCTTTGCTCCGGAAGCCGGGTCACAAAGAATGAGAGATATCATCAATAAAGGTCTCACCAGAGATGATATCTTAAACGGTGCCATCCTTGCCTTTAAGGGCGGCTGGACCAGAGTTAAACTATATTTTATGCTGGGTCTTCCCTTTGAAGAGGATGAGGATATCGACGGGATCGCACAGCTTTCAAATGATATTGCCGCAGCCTTCTATGAGACTGTTCCGAAGGAAGAACGGGTTAACGGCAGGGTTCAAATAGTGACCAGTACCAGTTTCTTTGTCCCGAAGCCCTTTACGCCCTTCCAGTGGGCACAGCAGAATACCGCGGAACAGTTCATTGACAAAGCAATCAAGTGTAAACGCTTTATTTCCGAGAAACTCAATCAGAAGGTAATCAAGTACAACTGGCATGAGTCCGATGTGAGCATGCTTGAAGGCGTGCTGGCAAGGGGCGACAGAAGACTGGCGGATGTAATCATAAACGTTTACAAAAAGGGCAATATTTTCGATGCCTGGAGCGAATATTATCATCACGACAAGTGGATGGAAGCCTTTGAAGAATGCGGCATAGACCCTACCTTCTATACTACCAGGGAAAGGGCGGATGATGAGATCTTCCCCTGGGATTTTATTGACTGCGGCGTGACCAAAGCCCATCTTTTGAGGGAATGGCACAAGGCTCAGGAAGGTGTTGTTACCGATAATTGCAGAGACGGCTGTTCAGGCTGCGGTACCGCAAGGTTTAACTGCGGTATATGTGTCAGAAGATGATTTTGAAAGTGTAGGATATGAAAGTAAGACTTAAATTTACCAAACGAGGTGTGGTTAAATACATAGGGCATCTGGATCTCATGCGATATTTCCAGAAGGCCTTCAGGCGTACGGACATAGAAATGGTTTATTCCAAGGGGTTTTCTCCCCATATGATCATGTCCTTTGCGCAGCCTTTGGGCGTAGGTGTCGAAAGCGACGGCGAATACTTTGATGTGGAAGTTGCCGATAAAGAAGACATTTCCCTGTTTCCCGAAAAGTTAAACGCTCAGATGGCTGAAGGTATCAGTGTTTTGGATGCTATTGCTTTGCCGGAGGGCTTTATCAATGCCATGTCCAGTGTTGCGGCGGCGGATTATGAACTGAATTTCTATAAGACTGCACCGGATTTAAAGTCACTTTTAAAGAAATACGATGAAAGCCCCGCAGTTACTTTTGTTAAGACCACGAAATCCGGAGAGCACACCGTAAACGTAAAGGAATTTGTTTTCGAGCTTTCTTTAAAGGACGAAAATACCCTTTTTGCTAAACTTGATGCTTCAAGTTCGGGGAATCTAAAGCCCCTTAATTTCATTGAGGCCCTGCTTAAACTTGAAAACCTTGATATAAAGGATTATCCCTTCCATATCCTGCGTAAAGAAACCTATATGCGGGATGAAAACGAAAATCTTGTACCCTTAAATCACGTCAAAGCATGAAGGATAACAAACTTGTCGTAACAAAATACAGGAATTACAACGCCGCCTTTCTTTTTAATGACGGCGATATTGACGAACTTATTCTTTCAAAGGACATGCCCTTTAACGTGGGAGATATTTATGTGGGGCGCGTAAGCTCGGTAAAGGATTCTCTTAAGGCCTGCTTTGTGACCTTTAAGGAAGACTGCGTGGGATTTCTGCCCTTTGAAGAAATATATCCTCAGTGCCTTCTGTCAAGAAAGTATGACGGACGTCTCGTTCAGGGGGACCTTGTCTGTGTAGAAGTTATAAAGGAACCCATGAAAACCAAGGGAGCCACTCTGTCCATGAGGCTTACGGTTTCGGGTTCTTTGTGCGTGGTGACCCTCGATGACAGGTCAGTTCACGTTTCATCAAAGATCGGGAAAAAGCAGGCAGGCGAATTTAAGGACTTTTTTTCTAAAAACAGGCTGAATCATGGGCTTGTCGTTCGGACTAACAGTATTGGGGCGGATGCTTCGGAAGTCTATGCAGAAGGAAAAAGAAACTCAGAGATTCTTTCGGATATCGTATCCGTTATGAACTCAAGGAGCCTTTATTCCTGTCTTTACAGGGCAAAGCCCGGGTATGTTCAAAGAATACGCAGTATTAAAACAAACAAGTACAGCGAAATAATTACGGATAATGAGGATATTTACGAGGACCTTAAGGAATTTGACAATTTAAGGCTTTATAAGGACGAACATATCCCGTTAAAGGCTGTTTACGCCTTTGATCGGGCCTATGATACAGCAACTTCAAAGAAAGTTAACCTCAATTTCGGAGGTTATCTGGTTATAGAGCCCACCGAAGCTCTTACCGTTATTGACGTAAATTCCGGTAAGTTTTCAAAGAATCTTTCTAAACGCGATGCAATCTTAAAGGTAAACGCAGAGGCTGCAAAAGAAATAGCAAGACAGTTAAGGCTTCGTAATATTTCGGGGATAATAATCGTTGATTTTATCAATATTTCCGGGCCCGATGCCTTTGATGATATCAGGGAGATATTGAGAAACGAATTTAAAAAAGATTACGTTAAAACAAATCTTTGCGGATTTACCAATCTGGACCTGGCGGAGATCTCCAGAGAAAAGAAGTTTTCCTCGATCTATGATGTGATAAAGGGCGAGGATGCATCCGAAGAATAATTTATTAAAAACCATTTGACAAATGTATTTACAACTGTTACTATATTCGAGTATGCCGCATAACTAGGTATAAGTGCGCCCAAACGCCACCAAAGTTAGCGAGTAAAAACCGATTTTCGGTTTGGATTAGGAGGAACAGACTATGTACGCTATTATAGCTACCGGTGGAAAACAGTATAAGGTTTCCGAAGGTGATGTTATCCGCGTAGAGAAGCTTGAGGCTGAAGCAGGTACCGAAGTTACATTTGATAATGTTCTTGCTGTAAGCGCCGATAAGTTCAAGGCAGGTAAGGATGTTGCATCCGCTACCGTAACCGCTACCGTTATGGAACAGGGTCGTGCCAAGAAGGTTATCGTTTACAAGTATAAGAGAAAAAGCGGATATCACAAAAAGAACGGTCATAGACAAGCATACACGCAGGTTAAGATTGATAAGATCAACGCGTAATTACGGTGTAATATGACGAGTGTTACCTTATTTACCGATGAAAACGACAAATATTACGGATTTGAAGCTTCGGGACATGCCGGACACGGATTTGCGGGCAATGATATTGTCTGTGCCGCGATCTCGGTTCTCCTTATAAATTTAGCCAATTCCGTAGATGAACTTTTGAAGAAGGATTATTCTTTTTCGGAAGATGAAAACAAAGGTCGCATGGAACTTAAGGTAAACGATTATGCGGATGAAAGCGTACAGCTTCTTTTTAAGTCATTGAACTTAGGCTTAAAGGAAATTGCCCGTGAATATCCGAAGAACTTGAAATTGACAAATAGGAGGTGTAGACCATGATCAGAATGAACCTTCAATTTTTCGCTCATAAAAAGGGAGTTGGTTCTACCAAGAACGGTAGAGACTCCGAATCCAAAAGACTTGGTGCGAAAAGAGCTGACGGACAGTTTGCCACAGCCGGAAGTATTATCTTCAGACAGCGCGGAACCAAAATTCATCCCGGCGTTAACGTAGGACGCGGTGGTGATGACACATTGTTTGCTAAGGTTTCCGGTGTTGTTCGCTTCGAAAGAGTCGGCAGAGACAAGAAGCAGGCTTCCGTTTATCCCGTAGAGAGCAAATAAATTGTTTTCGTACGTTAAAGGTTTCGTATCACGTATACGAAACCTTTTTGTTTATTTGATTGTTTTTTTATGCTTTGCAGGAGTTTTTAAGATGTTTGCAGACAGAGCCAAAATTGTAGTTAAAAGCGGTAAAGGCGGAGACGGACATGTTTCCTTCAGACGCGAAAAGTATGTACCGGACGGCGGTCCCGACGGCGGAGACGGCGGAGACGGCGGGAGTATCATTTTCGAAGTTGACGACGGGTTAAATACTCTTACGGACTATCGGTATATACGTAAATTCTCCGCAGAAGACGGAGAACAGGGCGGAAAAAGAAACTGCCGCGGAAAAAACGGAAACGACCTTGTATTGAAGGTCCCCGAAGGTACCGTAATAAAAGACGATGAAACCGGTAAGATCCTTCTTGATATGTCCGGTGACAACAGAAGAGTTGTCTTCTTAACCGGCGGCAAGGGCGGCATCGGCAATCAGCATTTTGCCACCAGTACCATGCAGGCGCCCAAGTATGCAAAGCCCGGTCAGCCCGCAAAAGAGCTTACCATCAGAATGGAGCTTAAATGTATCGCAGACGTGGGCCTTGTGGGATTTCCCAATGTAGGTAAATCAACCCTTCTTTCCGTAATCTCCAATGCAAAGCCCAAGATTGCAAATTACCATTTTACGACACTTCAGCCCAATCTGGGTGTTGTGGACCTGGACGGTGTCGGCGGATTTGTGGTTGCGGATATCCCGGGTCTGGTGGAAGGCGCCAGCGAAGGCGTCGGTCTCGGTCTTGATTTCTTAAGACACATAGAAAGGACCAGGATCCTTGTGCATGTAATTGACGGAGCTTCCGTAGAGGGAAGAGATCCCGTCGAGGATATTTACACCATAAACGAAGAACTTAAAAAATACGGTTCCGATGTTGAAAAGAAGCCTCAGATCATCGTTGCAAACAAAATGGATGTTTGTGAGAATCCCGAGGAAATCCTTTCAAAGATAAAAAAAGAATTCGAGCCTCAGGGTTATGAAGTCTTTGCGATTTCCGGAGCAACAGGGAAAGGTGTTAAGGAACTCATTCTTCATCTTATGGAGCTTTTATCGAAATATCCGAGAAAGACCGTGGTATTTGAGCCTGAAATGACGCCTGAATTTGCAGGTCTTTACGGAGACGAGCCCTATACGGTTACCTATGACGCCAAAGAAAAGGCCTATATCGTTGAAGGTCCCAGAATCGAGAAGATGCTTGGTTATACGAATCTCGACTCCGAAAAGGGCTTCAGATTTTTCCAGGAATTTCTAAAAAACAACGGTGTTTTGGATAAACTTGAAGAAATGGGCATAAACGAAGGCGACACCGTAAGAATGTATGGATTTGCCTTTGACTATTACAAGTAAAGAGGTTTATTATATTTATATGAACAGCAGACAGAGAGCATATTTAAAAAGTCTTGCCGGAACCATGGACAGTGTTTTCCAGATCGGAAAGAGTACCCTCACACCCGAGATTACCGAAGCTGTAAGGGAATGTGTCGATTCAAGGGAACTTATCAAGATCTCGGTTCTTAAGAATTGTGCGGCCGATCCGAAGGAAATGGCTTCAGTCCTTGCAGAGCGCGTCGGCGCCGAGGTCGTTCAGGTAATCGGTAAGAAAATAGTTTTATACAAAGAAAACAAGAAAGACGGGAAAATAGTTCTGCCAAAATAATTCTTAAGGAGGCTTTATGCCATGGCCGGAAAAAAAGTAGCTATTATGGGCGGCACATTTAATCCAATTCATTTGGGACATCTTCTTATTGCAGAAAACGCATATGAGACCATGAATCTGGATGAGGTTCTTTTTATACCGACAACAAACGTCGGAGAGAAGAAGAATGTTCCCGATATTTGGACCAGGATCGAAATCACGGGTACATCCATCGAAGATAATTCTCATTTTGCATTGTCTACCATAGAGGCCGAAAAACAGGGAATATCCTATTCCTACGAGACCATCGAAACCCTTAAGAAAAAATATCCTCAGAACGAATATTATTTTATCGTGGGCGCAGACACCTTTGTGAATATGGAAAACTGGAAGTGTCCCGAGAAGATATTTGCAAATGTTACGATTCTTATTGCTCAGAGAATTGTAATCTCTCCCGAAAATTTAAACGCTAAAATCGAAGAGTATAAAGAAAAATACGGGGCCAGGGTTATTATTCTTCCCATCGAATACAACGACCTTTCTTCGGCAAAGATCAGAGAAAGAGTCAGGGAAGGCAAATCAATTCGCTATATGGTACATTACAAGGCTGTGGAATACATCAAAAAACACAATCTTTACAAAGAAGAACAGTAGCATATGAGACAGATTGATTTATCCAAGCTTCACAAGAAGTTAAGAAGAGAACTTGACGAGGAAAGATACCTTCACACTTTGGGTGTTGAGTATACTGCCGCTGCCCTTGCGATGCGTTATGAATGTAACATCAAAAAGGCCCGTCTGGCAGGGCTTCTGCACGATTGCGCCAAAAGCATCGATTCTTCGGAATATATTGAATTTGCGCAGAAATATAATATAAGCGTAAATGATTCCGAAATGAAGAATCCGGGTTTGCTTCATGCAAAGATCGGCGGATTTCTGGCTATAAAGAAATTCAATGTTTCCGATTCGGAAATTATCGAGGCTATCATCTGTCATACGACGGGTAAGCCTGACATGAACCTTCTTGAAAAGATCGTTTATGTATCCGATTATATTGAACCCGGAAGAACTATGCTTCCCAGGATCGATGAGATCAGAAAGGCCGCATTTATCGACATTGACAGTGCTTTGATGATGATCCTTGAAGACACCATGAAGCATCTGACCGAATCAGGGAAGGTTCTAGACCCTCTTACCAAAAAGACTTACGATTTTTACAAGGAAAACATTAAATGAAAGATATACTTGAATGTGTGAACCTGGCAAAACAGGTCATTGAAGACAAAAAAGGCGAAAAGATCAAGGTTTTGAATATTGCCGAGCTCTCGCCCATTGCAGATTATTTTATAGTTGCTTCCGGCAGTAACGTAAATCAGCTTCATGCCATGTCTGACGAAATAACCGAAAAACTCGGCAAGAACGGTGTTCATCCCCGCCAGATCGAGGGCTACAGAAGCGCCAATTGGATATTGATGGACTACGGTGATTTCATAATCCATTTATTTACAGACGAAGCAAGAGATTTTTACAACCTCGAACGTGTTTGGGGCGATGCAAAAACAGTATAAAGTTTATTAGTGTAAAGTAAAAGCCTGCGGATTATCCGCAGGCTTGTTTTTTGGAAATTTATATGTTTTCGCAGAGAAAACTGTTTTGAAAGAATCTGTTATGTCAGAATCAATTAAAACGAAAGCTGTCTCAGTAGAATCTGTATACGCCGAATACCTTACCGAGAATGGTGCAGTTATCGACGATGATGGGCTCCATCTCATCGTTTTCGGGCTGGAGTCTGATATGGCCGTTTTCCTTATAAAAGGTTTTAACGGTAGCCGAATCGTCGATCAAAGCAACAACGATATCTCCGTTATGAACATCGCTGGTGAACTCCACCAGTACGGAGTCTCCGTTCATGATACCGATGTTTACCATCGAATTTCCCTTAACTCTCAATATAAATGAATCGCCTCTGGGAACCCGGTCCATGGGAATGGGGAAATATCCGTCTATATTCTGTTCGGCCAAAATAGGCTGTCCCGCAGCAACCGTACCCACAACGGGAATGGGAGCGGTCTCGGTACGAAGCATCTGGAACGAATCGTCGCAGATCTCAACGGCTCTGGTTTTTGATGAGTCACGTTTGATATATCCCTTTTTCTCAAGACCTTCGAGATGTACGAAAACAGAAGAGGTGGACTTTAAATTCACGCCCTCGCAGATCTCACGAATTGACGGGGGATAACCTCTATCCAATATAAATCCTTTGATAAAATCAAGTATTTCCTGCTGTTTGGGTGTTGCCGGACGCTGCATATCTGAACCTCCTTGATACATATGTTTGTGTTCCTGTAAATATACTACCATATCGAACATATAATTGCAAACATATATTTCGAAAATTTGTTTGCAAAACCCGTTGACAAAACATTTGTTTTGCGATAGTATGTTCGTATAGCGAACAGAGTTTCGCGGAAACATTGTTTCGTATCAGTGAGGTGCGGTTATGGATATTACAGTACAGGAACGTTTTTTGAGAAGTGAACAGAGAATAATAAACAACAGAAGCAGAAGGAACAGAGAACTCAGAAGACATATCGGAATCATGGCGCTTTTGGTCATTTTGTTTTCTATAATGGCAATATTGTTTTTCAGTACCAAAAGTATGGCTTCATCGATCGACGAACCCACACTTTATAAATATTATAAGAGCGTTTGTGTTGAAGCGGGCGAGACCCTTACCGGACTTGCTGAGAAATATTGCGATACGGACATTAAAAATTTTAAAGACTATATAAATGAGGTTCGTTACATCAATAATATGGAAGATGATAATCTTGTGGCAGGTTTATATATTGTAGTTCCCTATTATGATGTTTATCACGGCTGATCTTATTTATCCCGGAGTTTAACAACATTTGCGGCAGAGCGTTTTCTGTCATCTTCAATGGCAGCGTAGTGTTTTCTGGTGGTATTTACATCCTTATGACCCAGAACATCTGCAACCAGATATATGTCGCCGGTTTCTCTGTAAAGGGAGGTACCGTATGTACTTCTCAATTTATGCGGAGTGATCTTCTTTAATGATGTTACGTTTGCCGCATATTTCTTTACAAGATTTTCAACCGCCCGTACACATAATCTTTTGTTTTGAAGCGATAAAAACAGCGCATCTTCACTTCCGGATTCGGGAATGATCCCTTTTCTTATTTCCAGATAATCCAGTAATGCGGTTTCAACTTCCCGGCCGAAATAAACGGTGGTTTCTTTTCCGCCTTTTCTTTTGATCAGGAGACCGTTAGTTTTGAAATCAATATTCTTTATATCAAGTCCCACACACTCCGATACACGTATTCCCGTGCCCAGAAGCAACGTCAAAAGAGCTACATCCCTGAGTCTTGTCTTGTTATGGTATCTTAATTGATTTGCGGACAGTTTTTCCCCGTCTTCGACCATATCAAGCAAAGTCGCAACTTCATCAGGCTCAAGTCGTATTATTTCCTTTTGATGGATCTTTGGCGTTGCCACCAGCCCGGGAGGATTGGTGGAAATCAATTCGGAAGTGTAGAAATATTTATACATACTGCGAAGAGAGGAAAGCTTTCTTGCTTTTCCCCTTTCGTCATTGGTGATCTCTTTATCGTTTTTTTCATACAGAGTCAGATATTCAAGGTATTCTTCAATATCTTCACGCTTCACCATGTCAAGGACCGAAAGATCGAATTCGGAGATCTCTTTGTCCTTTAAGGCTTTATTTCTTTCTTTTAAAAACTCGAAAAACAGCCTGATATCATAGGCATAAGAAAGGCGGGTCCTTGAAGAGGTATATTCTTCGATGCCGCGAAAATACTGCTTGCAGAAGGGCGGCAGAGTCGCAATGATCTCGCGCAGTTTCGTTATATTTTCACGCATTATTTCATCATGATAACTGTGGGCTGAGCCTGAAGGATTAGCCATTTTTGTCCCATCCTTTCAAATTACTTTCAGAAATCGCCGTAAACATGCGGTTTCTTACTCCGGGAGCTTCTTTGTTTATATCTGAAATCAGATCGTTGATATATTGTCGTTTCGTGTAACCGTCCGCAGGACAGGGACTTTTGACCACAGGAATGTTATTTTTATTTACAAAACCGATAACATCGGCCTCATTCATGTAAATTAGAGGTCTGATAACATAAAGATCTGTCCTGTCAAGATAAGTTACCGGTGCAAAGGTATGGAAACGTCCTTCATACACTAAAGACATCATCATGGTATCAACCACATCGTCTTTGTGATGGGCGTAGGCAACTTTATTGCATCCCAAACGCTTGATTTCGTCATTTAAGGCGCCCTTACGCATCTTGGCGCACAGGGAACAGGGATTTGATTCTTTTCTGTCTTCAAAGATGATCTTGGCGATTTCGGTCTTAACAATCGAATATTCCACGTCCAGTTCTTCGCAGAATTTTTTGACTCCGTCAAGATTTAAGTTATTGAAGCCCAGATCCACGGTTACCGCCACGATCGAAAATTTTTTCGGATAAAAAACCCTTAATTTGGCAAGAGCGAAGAGTAAAGTCAGGCTGTCTTTTCCGCCGGATATTCCCACCGCAATCTTGTCGTTATCCTGTATCATGTCATAATCCTCGCAGGCTTTTCTGACATGACTTAAAAGTTGTTGTATTTTCATGGATTTATTATAGCACTTAATGACAATTTAGTGATATACTTGTTACATACTGAAAAATACTAATTTTTCTTAAGGGGACGGCTTTAAATGAAATTTAAAATTGAAAAAAAATATATTCATCTTGCCTTGATGATTTTCTTTACGGCGATCGCTATAATGATCGTTTTCTTTTGCCTCTTCAGATTCAATGATATCAGAAGCAGAGTAGCCAAGATAAATGCAATACTTTCACCTATATTTTACGGATTCATATTTGCATATCTGATGACGCCGATCCTTAATCTGATCGAGAATAAACTGCTTAATCCCTGCGTCAATAAATTCGGTATCATGAAGAAAACCTCCGAAAAGACCAAGAAAAAGCGTATCAGATACGTATCTGTTTTCTTAACCCTTTCCCTGGTGCTTATTTTACTGTATATATTCTTTAAATCGGTGGTTCCCGAGGTTTATAACAGTATAGCAAGCATCATCGGTTCTTATTCCACATATACGGAAAACCTCATTGTCTGGTTAAATAAGACCATGCAGGACAACCCGGATCTGGCTAAATTTTTCGCACAATTGGTTGAAAACTATTCGGAAGGTACCGATAATTTTCTTAATGACGTTGTAATGCCCGCAATCCAGAGCTTATTGCTTACGAATATCGATGACTGGTTTATCAATATTACCGCCAATATCATTAAATTCGTTCACGTTCTTTGGAATATTATCATCGGTCTGGTAATATCCATATACGTATTGTCCGGCAAAGAAAGATTTGCCAGAGGTGCCGTACGTTTAAGTTATGCATGTTTTGAGCGTAAAACAGCCAATAAACTGGTTGAATCCGTAAGATTTACCCATCATACATTTATTGGATTTTTGGGCGGTAAGATCATCGATTCCATGATCATAGGACTGCTTTGTTATTTTGGATGCCTGATCCTTAAGATGCCTTTTGCGGTTTTGGTCAGCGTTGTGATCGGTGTAACGAACATAATTCCTTTCTTCGGACCGTTTATCGGAGCAATTCCCTGCGGAATCATTATTTTGATGATCGATCCCATAAAAGCGCTTACATTTTTGATTTTCATCCTTATTTTGCAGCAGGTGGACGGAAATTTCATCGGTCCGATGATTTTAAGCGAATCAACGGGCTTAACAAGTTTTTGGATCATATTCGCGATCACTTTGTTCGGCGGATTATACAGCGTATTCGGAATGGTCATCGGTGTGCCTGTGACGGCCGTGGTTTTCGCAGGAATAAACAGTTTAACGGACAGCATGCTTATTAAAAAGAATCTGCCGACAGATCCGAAGAGTTATGATGAGGTCGGATCCATTACCGATGAAGGTGATTTCACTCATTATGAATATGTTCGGAAAAATAAAAAGCCGAAACAAAATAATATCGTTTATAAAATCGGAACAGCCATCGGTAATTTCTTTAAAAATTTAATTCATAAAATTGCTTCATGGATTAAAAACAGAAAGAAATAACCGGTTATAAGCCAAAATCAAGAATCCAGTAAAAATGCACCTTTCCGAGCGCAACTATTCGATAAACTGTCCTTTTGCGAATAGTTGGATGTATCTTCTCTTGGGTTAATAGGGGGCAAAAATACGAGTCAAATTCATCAGATTACAAAATAAAGCCCCGATAATCCGGGGCTTTATCTTTTGACTTATCAAAAACTTTTTATCTGTTTTATTATATATAACTATTTATTTTTGTATTTCTCGACGTCCTCAATGTATTGAGTAATCAGCTTAACGGTTCCTTCAATGCCAAGCTTTGAAGAATCGATACACAGATCGTAGCTTTCGGCACGTCCCCATTTCTTTGATGAGTAGTAATTATAATAGGATTGGCGCTGTTTATCGCGTTTCTGATACATGTCTCTTGCTTTTGCTTCGTTTACAAGTGAGGAATCGTGCTCAAGAAGGTACTTAACCTTAAATTCATCGCTTGCATAAATAAATAAATTAATTACGTTATCATATTCAGCCAAAGCATAATCCGCGCAACGACCGACAATTACACAGGGGCCTTCATTAGCCATTTTCTTTATGGCATCAAACTGAGCCAGAAAAACCTTATGACTGATAGGCATATCAACAAATGATGAAGAATTATAGCCAAATGAATAGGTATCCATTACAAGGTTGTAAAGGAAGGAATTTGTGGGTCTTTCATCATGATTCTGGATCATTTCCTCACAAAATCCGCTTTCCTTGGCCGCAAGGGTAAGGATTTCCTTGTCACAAAAAGGTATATTGAAATATTTGGCAACCTTCTCTCCGATTTCATGCCCGGCGGACCCGTATTGACGACCGATCGTTACGATTGTATTCATGGGGAGCCTCCTTTTTACATTTATTTACAATTGAATTGTAGCACAAAGCAATCAAATTATCAAACAATTTCGTAAATTCTTATGAATTGATGAAATATAGCGGATTATTTATTCCTAAGGTAGTTTAAACATTTTTTGAAATAATCGGGAAGATCCGAATCAAACACCAGGTGTTCGCCGGTCGTTGGGCCGGTAAAACCGATTCTTTTTGCGTGAAGGACCTGACCGTTTAATTTGATAGGGTCCTTTAAGTTTGTATAAACCTCATCTCCCATCAGAGGATGCTTTATGCTTGCCATGTGTACGCGGATCTGGTGAGTACGGCCCGTTTCAAGCTTAAATTCCATATAAGTATAATTCCCGAAGCGTTCAAGAACCCTGTAATGAGTTACGGCATTCTTTCCCTTGGGATTAATTGACATTTTCTTTCTGTCGTTGATATCCCGTCCGATGGGCGCATCAATCGTGCCTGTATCATTCGAAACATTTCCGTGCACAATACCGTGATAAATCCTGTCAACGCTGTGTTCTTTGATCTGTGCGGCTATTGAATTATGGGCTGTATCATTTTTACAGATGATCAAAAGCCCGGAGGTATCTTTGTCAATCCTATGAACGATACCCGGGCGAAGTACTCCGTTAATTCCGCTTAATCTGTTTCCCATATGAAAAAGCAAAGCATTCACAAGGGTGTCTTCATAATGACCTGCCGCAGGATGTACAACCATACCCTGAGGTTTATTTATTATTGCCACATCATCGTCTTCATAAACAATATCAAGGGGAATATCGACGGGTTTTATATTAAGAGCCGCAGAATCGGGAACGGTGAATTTTACTTCATCATCGCTCTTTAAACGATAATTTGCTTTCTTTTGTTCACCGTTTACCGTAAGATATCCGTTTTCAATGTGGCGCTGAATTCCGGATCTTGAAAGATCGGAAAGAGAACCCGCCAGAAACCGGTCCACTCTCTCCTCTTCGTCTTCTTCAGTTATGATGAATACGTATTCTTTCATAGGATAGGTTACAATTCTCTGATCTTCTTTTCTTTAAAACGGAGGAAGTTAAGATCGTCTTCCTTGTAATAAAAGATCAATACAAAAACAAGGCCGACAGCTGCCACGGTGGAAAATAAATCCGCCAAATTAAACACGGGAAAATCAATGAATGATATATAGATAAAATCGATCACGGAGCCGTAAATAAGCCTGTCGACGGTATTTCCGACAGCGCCTGATACGATGATGCTTATAAATACGTGAGAAATTATGTATTTGCTCCTGCCGGGTGACTTAATGATAAAATAAAGTCCTGTCATAAAAACCACAAAGGAAACCAGGATCAAAAACGACGTCTGTCCGCTTAACAAACTGAAAGCGGCGCCGTCATTCTCTGTGTAACGAAATTCCAGGATACCGTCAAAAACAGGAAAAGAAGCATGATTTTTAAGCCTTGCGGCCACAAAATATTTTGATATCCTGTCGGCCGAAACGCAAAACAGCAAAATAAGAAAGTCGATGAGTATCAGTTTTTTCTTGCTGATGATCCTGGACGTCATTTGTACTAATCTTCTTCTTTGAAATTAAGCTCATCGATGGCATCAAGAATGAGCTTTTCATCAATATCCTTTACCAGAACGGCTTTACCGATCTTCTTTAAAAGAACCATGTTGATCTTGCCGTCCGAATTTTTCTTGTCATTATAAAGAAGCTTCAATATCTTCCGGGGGTCTGCGCCAAGCACGGAAATGGGAAGATTGAAGGGAACGAACATGTCTCTGATCTCATAATACTCTTCCATGGGGATCATGTTCATTTTCCAGGAAATAAATGCCGCTGCAACGGTTCCAAGGGCCACGCACTCTCCGTGCAGATATTCTCCGGCATAGAAACTTTCAATACCGTGACCTATGGTATGACCGAGATTGAGCAAAGCCCTGTCACCCTTTTCAAAAGGATCCTTTTCCACTATGGCGCGCTTGATATTTACTGCGGTTTCGATCATTTCCGCAAGGGTTTCCGGTTTCTTTTCGCAGATCTCATACATATTGTCTATGAGCCATACATAGAATTCTTCGTCATATAATAGCCCGGCTTTCATAATCTCTGCAAAACCTGCGTAATATTCACGCTCCGGAAGGGTCTTAAGGGCATCTGTGGCAGCATAAACAAGACTCGGCATAAAGAAAGAACCAACCACATTCTTGATCCCGTCAAAATCTACCGCAGTCTTTCCACCGATGGAGGAATCCACCATTGAAAGAAGTGTTGTGGGTAAGAGAACAAAAGGGATTCCCCTTTTATAGATTGAAGCGCAAAAGCCGGTAAGATCGCCCATTACTCCACCGCCAAGGCCGATAAGGACATCATTTCTGGAAAACTGTTCCTTTATAAGGAGGTTCATGATCTTTTTAACGCTTTCAAAGGACTTGGAAGGCTCTCCGGCTGGTAAAACGGTTGAAATAACCTTATAGTCTTTTGATAATATTTCTGTGATCTTATCAAGGTAATATTTGGAAACATTTGTGTCTGTGACAATACATACCTTTGAGCCTTTGGAAAACAGTGCGGAAAATTTTTCCGAAAGATCCGAATAATCCTGTGAGATCACGATATCGTATTCGCTTTTTCTGTTTGCTTTAACACTTAAAATGCTCATTTTATACTCCATAAAAAAGCTGCCAAAATACTTGGCAGCTTTAGTCATTACTAAATGGAATCAAAAGATCCCGTGAGGTCATCCTGAAATTCACCCGAGACATCAACGCTGGCAGGTGTAGCAATAAAAATGAAATTTGAAATTTTTTGGATTCTGCCTCCGATTGCGATGCATGCTCCGGTAACAATGTCGAGAACACGCTGTGATGTGGGAATGTCAACACCTTCAAAATTCAGAACCACTGTGTTGTCGTTCAATAAGGTTTCGCAGATTTCCTTTGCTTCTTCTGATGACTTTGGCTTAAAAACGCAAACTGTTGAATCGTTCATGGTCACTCGCCTCTTCTTTTGCTGGGGATTTCGTTCGAAAGACTTGAATTTTTCTTCTGTTTTGGGTTGCTTTTCGGGTTCTTTTTCTTTAACCTGGGGTTTTTCCTCTACATATCCGTCATCTTCTTCGGAGTAGTAATCTTCTTCCTCATTATCGTCGCCGATCTTCATCATATTCAAAAGCTTGTCCATTACGCCCATAGAATGATCTCCTTACTTTACACGGTATTGTAATTTCTTTCACCGAATATGTCGGTCCCCACTCGAACAAAGCCTGCACCTTCTTCAGCAGCAATACAATAATCTTTGCTCATCCCCATTGACAGTTTCTCAATATAAATATTATCAATGTTTTGAGAGTTTATGTCAATGCCTAATTGACGTAAACCAACAAAATATTGACGATTATCCTCCGGATTTTCTACATATGGTGCGACGGTCATAAGCCCGCGAACACGCACATGGGGAAGCTTTGATATCTTTTGACAAAGCTCCAAAGTATCTTCGGGTCTGACACCGAATTTACTTTCTTCACCGGCGATGTTTACTTCGATAAGAATGTCTGTCGTAAGATTTCTTTTAAGCGATTCTCTCTCTATCACTTCGGCAAGTTCAAAAGAATCCACACTGTGGATCAGACATACTTTATCAACGATATATTTGACCTTATTTTTCTGAAGATGCCCGATCATGTGAAATCTGGCATCCTTCGGTATGGAATCGTATTTTTCAAGGATCTCCTGAACCTTGTTTTCTCCGAAATCACGAATTCCGGCATTATAGGCGGCAAGCATATCTTCAACGGGTTTTGTTTTACTGACAGCAATAAGGACCGTATCCGAAGGATTGCGGCCTGCTTTCTTTGCCGAAATTATTATATTGTTACGTACTTCTTCAATGTTTCTTTCAATGGAATTCATCAGTATACAAAATCCTTATCATTAACTGTTTTAGCATCCAGGGCTATATAATCATAGGCTCTTAAGCCAAATGCCGCATTGGGCCTAATAATGGCGTATTCCTCGTTCTGATAAAGAATCTCTATGCGCTTAAAATCCGCATATCCTTTGTTGATGCTGTATACACCCGTAAGGGAGCCTTCGGCACCCACAATAAAGAATTTTCTGTCGTTGGCAACCGGTTCGCCTACCTTTACAAGCCTACTGCCCCTGGGAAGCGCGCTTTCATCAACATAATATACGTCTTCTGTTTCTTTATAAACCTTTATCTCAACAAATTTTACGGTATCTGTGGAATCCTCATATCTTAAAACGCCGTAATTTGAAGAGTTGTCACCCCGGGTAACATAGTCTTTTTCTATAAGATAAAAATTCTTGTCTGCGATGGCGGAATTCGGTATTTTAAGACCTTTATCGTCTTCAAGCTTTAATTCAACCTCTATAAAACGATCCTTGCAAAAAGAAACCATGGAGTTGGTAAAGGAAAGCTCAATCATGGAGGAATCTTCAAAGGTATTTATCAGGTTTACCCTGCCCCAGGAGGATGTCTGGGTCTTTGAAAAGAAAACCTCCACATAATCAGAGGCTGTAATTCTTGCAATATCATCATTGGGAACAAGAATGACTATGGACCAGTTTTCGTCAAAAACATACTTATAGGCAAAGGAACCTGCTTCGATAAGATCGTCGTTTAATATGAATTTCTTTTCATACTTGGACATATCGAAATCATCGGGTGTAAGATCCGTAGCAAGAAACCTGTTACCGGCGGCGTCATTTTCGTAGCCGTCGTGATAATATAAAACTATTCCCGGGGAATAGGCCCTGCAGTAATCGATAATGTCATTTGCCCGCTTTGAATTGATGGAGGAAACATCCTCTATTATCATGCGGTTTTCAATCTGGGCAAGTTCATTGCCGATTCTGGTCTGAAAGGCCTTGGCATCCGCATAGAGGGTTTCGTCAAAGTTCTTGGAAAAGAGTTTGATCTCCTGCCTGAGGGAGTTCATCTCGGAATCGGAAAGCAGGTTTTCGGCTGTTGGGTCGTTTCCGATAAGGTCTGAGAGCTTGCCGGTTTCATCGATACAATAGACCAGATTGTTAAAGGCCGCTCTCTCTCCCTCTCTCAAAAGGTAGCTTACATATCCCGTATGGTCGCTGTTGACTATGGTCTCATTCCGAAGAGCGATTCCGTTATAGATCCTGTTTTCGGACAAAGCACCGGTCTTTACCTGATAACCCACGATGGTTTTTGAGCGTACGCTCATGACGATGCAAATGATAACGTAAATAAACAGTACAACAAAGATTATTGTACCGAGATTGATCCGCTTATTGTTTTGCAGTTTTACGATGTTCTTTGCAGCCATTGAAACCTCTGTGCCTTATAAACAAAAGGACCCCGGACAAATGCCGAGGTCCTAAGAAATCAATTATTACAGGAAAAGAATAACTTTTGACTTGGCCTTATCCGATAACTGATCCGCCTTTACGGATGCGGAAAGGACAAAATCAACACCGTACTTTTCACCGATTTTTTCAAGTTTGTCAATTAACTCGTCAAGTTCCTCAACAGTTCCCTTGGAAAGTACAAGGAAATTGTCGACGTAAACCTGTTCAAGGTCGTGGTCCTGAGAAATGATTCCGCTTAAGAAGCCTAAGAAAGAACTGGGATTTTCAATAAAATAATCGGATACATCGATGAGCCTTATCTTATTGTTAAGCTCATACATATGCTTGGAACTCTTGTCCAAGAACACGATGTTACCCGATAATGATTTCACTTCGTTATTAACTTTTTCCAGCAGGTGTTTGGTCTTACCCTTCCCCTTTTCGCCTACAATTAACTGAACCATAGAGTACCCTCCGTTTCCATGTTCCCCATCGGGAACGTGATATAATTATTATAAGTTATACCCCCAAGAAATACAACACTTAATTCGCGAGAGCGGTTAATAATTCCGTCATTTCTTTGTAAAGATTATCCCTTGAATCGGAGCCCAGAATCACGGCTATATAAGGGTTTGAATATTTATCCCTTACATACAGGGAAAGGCAGTATCCCGCTTCATCAGTGGTACCTGTCTTACCCCCGACTATTGATACCGATTCGGGCAAAGCATAGGTCCCTTTGAAATACTGGTTTGTATTGGTGGCGCTTACTCCGCGCTCTTTTCCGTTCTTGTCGTAATATGTGGTCTGATACTGTTTACACTGCACGATTTCAAGTATGGTAGGATTACTGAAGGCAGCGTTAAAAATAAGATAAAGGTCGTAGGCGGTCGTATAGTGATTATCGTCGGGAAGACCGTGGGGATTGGTGAAATGTGAATCCGTTGCCCCAAGTTTCTTTGCTTCTTCATTCATCAGATCCGCAAAGGCTTCAACGGAACCGGAAACATGCTCGGCAATAGCCACTGCGGCGTCATTGTAGCTTGCCGCAACGGACAGATGCAGTGCCTGATCGAAGGTAAGGGTATCTCCTTCCTTTAGACCCATGGCAACGGCATCGTCAAAGCCGAGGTTTGACACATTGGCGGTGCATTTTATGATATCGTCGCTTTTACAGTATTTGCAAGCAACGTACGCTGTCATGATTTTGGTAAGACTGGCAGGATACATCCGCTGAAAGACGTTCTGGGAAAAAACGGTCTCTCCCTTGTTAATATCGACAAGGATACCGGAAGCCCCTTTTTTTAGCTCATATTTATCAAGATTATCCCCTGTTGCAACTGCCAGATTATCTGCAAATCCAACCAGTTTTGTTTCGTCAAAAGAGTCTGTGATCTGTGCGGTTTCTTCTTTCAGATAAGTTGAAAAGGGCATGACAAAAGCGTCCTTGCCGCATCCTGTAAGGACACAGGCAAGCACGGAAAAAGAAAGAATCAAAAGATGCTTTTTCTTTAAATTATTTGTACATTTCACGCCATTCAAGATCTCCGCGATCAAGGGATTTAATGAGAAGCTCGGCACTTGCAAGGTTGGTGGCAAGCGGTATATTGTGCATATCACATAACCGCATGACGGTACTTACGTCCGGCTCATGAGTCTTTTGGGTAAGAGGATCGCGAAGAAAAATAACAAGGTCGATCTGGTTATGCTCGATCTGAGCACCGATCTGCTGCTCTCCTCCGAGATGACCCGCAAGATATTTGTGAATGTTTAAATTTGTAACCTCTTCAATAAGACGACCTGTAGTACCGGTGGCGTACAGCTCGTTCTTACTCAATATACCCCTGTATGCTATGCAAAAGTTCTGCATAAGTTTCTTCTTTGCGTCGTGAGCAATCAATGCAATATTCATAAGCCCTCCAATCAGATAAATGTTCCTCTCTTGTCACGTTTATCGCGACACTTAAGCCGTACGTTAAGTACAAAACCCAATCCGATATATAAACTCACAAGTGATGTCAGTCCGTAACTTACGAAAGGAAGCGGAAGTCCGGTATTCGGAAGTATAAAGGTTGCCACACCAATGTTAAAAAATCCCTGAATACCGATCAATGTAGCCATTCCCACGGCAATGAGTCTGCCGGATAAATCTGTGGTTTTTCTTGCAATAAGCAAACATTCGATCACTATAAGGAGTAAAAGAACGATAACTACCATTGCTCCGAAAAAACCGGTTTCTTCGCCGATTACGGCGAAAATAAAGTCTGTCTGCGGCTCGATGATGAAATTACCGTTTTTCAGAGAGCCTATAACATTATTGTTAAAGCCCTTTCCCATAAGCTGTCCCGAGCCGATGGCTATAACCGAGTTAGCCTGCTGGTATGCGTCATCGACAAAGCGTTCGGGATAGAAAAACGATAATATACGTCTGCGCTGGTATGGATTGATAAGGCTCTGGTCTTCTTTAAGGATAATGCTTAAAAAGACAATGGCCGAAGGTATGGCCACAAGAAAAGCCGAAAGAATAATTTTCCAGCTTAAGCCCCCTGCAAAAAGCATCGACAGAATGATCACACAAAGAACTATGGTGGTCGATAAGTCGGGCTGCAGGAAAATCAAAGCCATAGGAGCCGCAAGTAATACCAAAAAGCTTACAATAAACTTTAAGGAATTAATCTTTTCCTTATATCTCATAATAAACTGTGCGAAAAAAATAATCAATAAAATCTTGGCCGTTTCCGAGGGCTGAAATCGGATTCCTGCTATCTCAAACCATCGTGTTGCGTTATTTGCCGATTTTCCGGCGAAATATACGCCTGCCAGCAGTCCAAGGTCCACAAAATACCACAGCCAATAAAACTTTGAAATTACGGTATAGTCAAACAGGGACACAACTATCATCAAGAAGCAGCCGAGGATGGATCCCAACAGCATTTTCTTAAAGAAAATCGAATTTGCGCTGTTAACCGCAAAAATTCCGACAATATTCAAAGCTATAACAAATATGACAAGTTTAAAATCATAATTCCTTACGGAATATCCTTTAAACATAAACTACCTCTTATCTATTCCCCGCAGATCTTCTCACAGAGCTTTCTTAACGATTCCGTCGATACGGGAGCAACCACAACCTGTTCATCCTCGCAATAGCAGATCTTAGCCTGCATTTTGGGTTTAATGACCCATCTGGGCTTTTCTTTCGTGAAAAGATGATATTTTCCGATGCGGATCCTTTCGGCGGAAAGGTTTCCCGCAGCTATAAAATGTCTTTTTTCATCTTCCGCTTCACAGACGGCTGTTCCGTAAATACCTCCGAGGACCACAATACTTCCGCCGGAAATAAGGGTGGCTCCCGGCTCTATGTCACCAAGCAAAACGATTCCGTTCTCGGTCTCAAGCCGTTCTCCCTTTTTTAAGGAGCCTGTATAGAGTTTCCCGAAGCAATTACTGCCGGAGTCATCGTTTAAGGAACGATTGACGACCCTCGCAACGCTTTCGGAAGAATCGAAGCCTTTGCCTATGCTGTAAAGGATGGTCATTTCTCCGGCGTCTTCCATGGTGTCCATAAGAAGTCTTTCTTCTTCAAAGGAAAGGTCTCTGCCTTCAAAGGATACGGCAATCTTTGCTCCCTTGAAAAAGCCTTTGGAATCACCGATCTTACTCTTTATTTCTTCGACGATGGAGTTAAAATCAACCTTACTGTCCATAAAGACCTTAAGTCCGTTTGTAAAACTTTTAATCGTAACATTGGAATTCATGATTTCCTCCTTTAGTCTCCCGAGCGGCCTGCTGCGGAAATTTCTGCGGCCTGACCCGTAACTATGTCTTCTTCTTTTGCTATATTGAAATACCAGCGAAGCACGTCTTTCGTGGTATCCGCAACATATTCGGATGTATAACCGTTGGCAATCCTGACTGCTATAGCTATTTCAGGATCCTTGTAGGGCGCATAGCAGACAAAAAGACCGTGGTCGGCGTTTGCCTTGCTTTGTTGCGCAGTACCTGTTTTACCTGCAAAATCCAGGGGAAGATCTTCAAAATAGGTTTTGTCTTCAACGACCTTCTTCATGCCCTCATGGATGACTTTCCAGTATTTATCATCCATTTCGACTGTGTTTCTTACGTTGGCCGAATAATCCGTTATAAGATTGCCTGCATTGTCCGTAAGCTTATCAAGAAGGGTCAGATCATAGACGGTTCCGCTGTTTGCAACCGCCGTTACATATCTTGCAAGGCCCACGGTAGTAAAGCTGTTGGTACCCTGACCGATGGCGGAAGGTACGGAATAAGCGTTTGTCAGTATCGGGCTGTACTCTTCTATTTCGACACCGGATTTATCCTTTAAGCCGAACATTTCGGCGTATTGGTTCAATTTTTCGACACCGAGATTCGAGTTGTATTTTCCGTTTTCGTCAAGACTTAACTTATACCCCACGGTATAGAAAAAATAGTTGCAGGATTTTCTGATGGCATTCGAAACATTTAAGGCATTGTGTCTGCCCGGATATATCCAGCAGGTATGGGTATCGGCGGTTTCATCAAACTTTCCGGTACAGGTAATAAGGGTATTTGTTTTGATAACACCTTCGCAAAGGCCTGCGGCAGCGGAAACCATTTTGTAGGTGGACCCGGGTGCCGTACGCTGCTGAGTGGCATAATTGATCATGGGAAGGGATTTATCGTTGGTTATTTTCCTTAGATAAGCCGCATCCGCACCGTTTGCAAGGTAATTGTTGTCGTAACTTGGGTAAGAAACAAGGGCAAGCACGTCCCCTGTCGTAACGTCCGTTATGACCATGGATGCGGAATCCGGTTCCAAAGCCAGCTGGGCAGGTGTTATCTGCAGGTTTTCAATCCTGCTCCTGATAAAGTTAAAGGGAGTTATTCGGTTCTTTTCCCACTGCTTCTGCTCTTCTTCACTCAAAGAAACCAGTCCCTGGTCGATAAGGCACTGACAGACCACCTTGGGGCGTACTTTGTCTTCTTTTAAAACGTATTTATAAACAAGCAGGTCGAAGTTTTTGTCTTTTCCCAAATCCTCTATAATCAGGTCCACAAGTTTTTCGTATATTTCCGAGGATTCGGAATAAGCATCGGAAATATCGAGTTTATCGTTCTTTACCCAGCTCTGCGAAATTGCATAAAGCAGGTATTCTTTTAAACTTATGACTTCGTCCGTTGCCCACTTTCTGTAGGTGGCATCGCTGGAAGAAATGAGATTTGACTGAAGGATATTGTTATCAAGCAGTATTTTTTCAATATAGTTTTCATATACTTTGTATTCGGTGGAAAGCTTGTTGTAAACGGTATGTTTGTCCGTAAGTTCAAGCCTTAACCTTTCAAGAACATCGTTTTTCTTGTTGGTAAAGCCCTCTTTTATTGCCTTTTCGGCATCGGAGGCAAAGGGTGAATCAAAATGATTGATGTCTATTACACTGTTATTGAAAAGTGCGTAATACACGTCATAAACAGGAATCAGGATATCGGAGCTGGTGGCATTCTCCGCAGGCTTATATTCTTTGGTGTTTACGATCTTTTTAAGTAATATACCCGCAAGTTTCTGTTCAAGGATGTGATAAACTGCCTCCTGAAGGGTTGAATCGATGGTAAGGTATATATCATTTCCGGCCACTGCCTTAGTATAGTTTTCCGATTGAATAACACGGCCCAGGGTATCAACATAAATGGTTTCGGACCCTTTATCCCCCCTGAGTTCCGCTTCCATGCTTTTTTCTATGCCGGTCTTTCCAACGATATCGTTAAGGGAATAGGTTGTGTCTTCTTTGACATATTCCGAATATTCATCCGACGAAATCTTACCCGTATAGCCGATGATCTGTGAAGTGTAAATGCCGTTCGGATAAACCCGGATCGTATCCTCCACAACGGAAACCCCGTCAAGTTCATCGAGATTTTCGTAAATGGCAGCCACGGTCTTGTCGCAGACATTGGTGGAAACCGTGGTGGGAATGTATTTCTGATAAGCATTCAAGCCCATGGCATATCTTAAAGCCACAAGCTTTACCACCTTATCTTTGGTAAGGGAATCCCTGTCGATGTTGTAGCGCTTGGGACCCGCCAGATATTCAATGACTTCTTCTGCCGTAGAGGTGGACTCGGCATAGTTCATGTCATCTACAAAGGCATAGCCGTATATATCCGCCTTAAATCGATCCAGGGAAGTACCCGATACGGAAAACCTGTAATTGCCGTATTCATCCACATAAATACTGAAATTTGGATTTACCTTGTCTCCGTTCTTTTCAATGATCTCGATGGTACGAAGAAGGGTTGCGTTAAGCTTTGCGTTTTTGTTCTTTCCCGATTCGTAAACGTCCTCTATCTTGACGGTATAAGCAAGCTCGTTATAAGCAAGCAAAACGCCGTTACAGTCGTATATATTGCCGCGGGGCGCGTCGATGGAGCGCTCTTTCTTTATCTGAAGCTGGAAACTGTTCAGGTATTCTGCGCCGTGAACGATCTGCAGGTTAAAGCATTTGTATATCAGGATCCCGAACAGAATGCCGAATACAACGATAAAATATATTACCCTGCTCTTTATTAAGCTGATGAAATACTCTTTTATTTTATTAAACAAATTTCTTTGCCTGCTTTCGTTCCAGGCCCGAAAGGCCACGGTTTATAAGAAGGATGAGGGGATAAACGATAATGGTCACCAGTATGGTATAGGCGCATTCCGGCAAGCAGATATGCAGAAAATAAAAGCCTACATTGAGCTTTCCCCTTAAGAGGTACATGAATCCGTAGCAGAAAAAACCGTAAATAAAGTCCGTTAGAACGATCATGCCGATGGGGAGTTTGATATCCTCATCATAAAATACGCGGTTAAAACTGCCTGCAAAATAACCGAGATACATAAGAAGCATTGAATAAAAGCCTATGTAATCGGAAACAAAAATGTCCATCAAAAGTCCTGCAAAAAAACCTATCAAGAGTCCCGTTTTTTTGCCCCTCATAAGCGCAAAGGAAACCGTCAGAACAAGCAAAAGATTCGGAGCTATGGTTCCGAAAGCAATTGCTTTGAACAAGGTTCCCTGCAAAACAAAGAATGTAATTGTAAAAAGAAAATAGACGATGAATCTTCTCATTAATCGTTTATGGTCTGCTTAAGTTTCGTGATGATGAGCACCTGCTCCAAATGTTTAAAATCCACTGCGGGAATGATGTATCCGGATTTGGTAAGGTTGTTTGTATCGTTGTTAACTTCGCTCAAATATCCGATCAGAATACCCGGAAGGTATTTGTCGCTGATATCGCTGGTTACGACCTTATCTCCTTCTTTTGCTTTGCCGGTTTCGTCTATGAGCTGTGAAAAAGAAATAACTCCCTTGTCTATAAGCTCCATACTGCCGGAAACTATGAGATTGTCGCTGGTTGAGAGGATCTTGCCGCTGACATGGGCGGTATCCGAAATGATGGAGGTGACTCTGCTCCAGTTTTTGCCCACCATGCTGACCTTCCCAACAAGTCCCGTTCCGGCAATGACGTTCATATCCTTTTCAATGCCCTGATCCGAACCCTTGTTGATTATAAAGGTCGAAAACCAGTTGCCGCTGTCCTTGTAAATTATGCGGGCGCCGGTCTTTTCGTAGTTTTCGTAAACCTCGTCGATCTCGTAGAGCTTTCTTAAGTTTGAAAGCTCGTACTTATCCTGCATGAGTCGGGTGTTTTCTTCTTCCAGTTCGTTGATCTTGGCCTTTAACTCGGTGTTTTCAGCCATCAAATCCCGGATGTTCACAAGTTCATCCTTACGAGTCTTGATTGCCGCACCGATCTTTGAAATACCGTTCTGATAGGGTACAATCACGTAGCTTACTATGAAGTTTAACGGTCTGTTGAATGCATCGGTGGCATAGGTCACCACAAGCAGGGAACAGCATAATAATGTTAAAATAAAAAGGAGATATTTACTCGGTAACGTAAATTTTTCTCCTTTTTTCTTCAGAATCGGACTCATTTACCCATTCCTTCTATCGAATACGCAACCGACCTGTAGTTTTCGTCGTTGATGACTTTGGAAATGCCCCTTACGACGCTTAACTGAGGTTCCTTTGCAAGATTTACTTTAAGTCCCGTTCCGTTGGCTATTTTTTCGGCAAGTCTGTTTACCATGGAACCGCCGCCCGTAAGGTAAAGGCCCTTCTTGTAAATGTCCGCGGAAAGTTCCGGAGGAGTTCTTTCGAGAATGAATTTGATATTATCGATAATGTTATCAAAGTGCTCTTCCAAAGAAAGATTGAGGATGCTGGTGGAGATCTCTCTTTCAACGGGAAGTCCGGTTACGATATCTCTTCCGTAAACAACCGCGTTCTTTTCGGTGGCTTCGAGTTCTTTTAAACTGATCTTAACGTTTTCCGCTGTCTTTCCGCCGATGAAAAGTGAATATTCCTTTCTGACGGCACTCTTGATAGCCTCATCAAAGCGCAGACCGCCGGTCTTGATAAGACGGCTTAAAACGATTCCGCCCAAAGAAAGGATGGAAATCTCGGTGGTATCGTATCCCACATCAACGATTAAAGCTCCCTGGGAATTCTTGATATCTATGTCGATTCCGAGTCCGTCCGCAATGGCCTTTTCAATGACCATGATCTTGCGGGCTTTAAGGTTGCTTTCTTTGATCAGGTCATAGAAAGCACGCTTCTCTACTTCCGTAACATCCGTTGGAACCGCGATAAAATAATCGGCGGGACGGATGTTGTTACCCATTAAACCGGCGATAAAGAACTTAACGATGATCTCCATGTTCTTGATATCGGCGATAACTCCGTTTGTAAGGGGATAGGTTATATTAATGTTGCCGGGCGCCTTTTCGTACATTTCGAAGGCCGAATCACCGTAGGCGAAAACCGTTTTTTTGTTTTCTATGGCGATGACGTTCTTCTCCATGATAACCGAGTCGTCGGAACGGTTGTATATACGGATATTACTGGTACCAAGATCGATACCGAAAGCAAAACTGTTCAAAATATGTCCTCCGTGGAAAATAAAATATCAAAGAATATAGTACCATAAAACCCGGGGCTTGTGTATAAAAACTCTTTAAAGTTCAATAAGTTTATTATCAAGAAGGCTCTGGACCGTATTCAAAATCCCGAACTTCACATGGGGCCAGGTGATGCCGCCCTGAAAATATGCGGCATAGGGCTCTCTTAAGGGCCCATCTGCGGAAAGTTCGATACTTGCGCCCGAAACAAAGGTACCGGCGGCCATAATAACCCTGCTATCGTATCCCGGCATATCCCAGGGTTCGGGAGTAACGTAAGAATCGATAGGTGATGCTGCCTGTATACCTTTGCAAAAGGCAATGAGTTTATCGGGGTCGTTAAAGGTTACGGCCTGTATGATGTCATGCCTTGTTTCACTGCTTGAAGGCACCACGGGAAAGCCCAGTTTTTCGTATATCCTTGCCGCAAATATTGCGCCTTTCAAAGCGCTTGCGGTAACTGTGGGAGAAAGAAAGATACCCTGGTAAAGAGGTCTGTTTGCTTCAAGGCTTGCTCCCACTTCCCTTCCGAGGCCGGGGCTTGTGAGTCTTGCTGCAGCATTATCGATGCATTCCTGCTTGCCTACGATGTATCCGCCGATGGGTGCGAGCCCGCCGCCGGGGTTTTTGATCAAAGATCCCGCCATCATATCGGCGCCAACATCGGTAGGTTCCATCCTTTCGGTAAACTCACCGTAACAGTTATCGACAAAAACACAGACATCGGGCTTTTGCTTTTTGATAAAACCAATCAATTCGCCTATCTCATCAACGGAATATGAACGTCTGGTCTGATATCCCTTTGAGCGCTGTATGGTAACAACTTTAGTCTTTTCGTTAATGGAATTTTTGATGCCCTCAAAATCGAAACCTCCGTCAGGCAAAAGATCCACCTGTCTGTAAGTAATACCGTATTCTTTTAAAGAGCCTCTTGAATCCCTGATACCGATAACTTCATCCATGGTATCGTAAAGCTTCCCTGCAGGGGCCAAAAGCTCATCTCCCGGACGCAGATTCGAAAATAAAGCAAGGGCTATGGCATGGGTCCCGCAGGTGATCTGAGAACGCACAAGAGCCGCTTCTGTATGGAAAATTTCTGCATAAACATTTTCCAGATTATCTCTTCCGAAATCGTTATATCCGTATCCTGTGGTTCCGTGAAGGCAGGCTTCGCTGACTTTACACTTTCTGAAGGCATCCAGGACTTTTAACTGGCCGTATTCGGCGATCTCGTCTATGGCTTCGAACCTGTCTTTTATTTCCGAAAGGGCTTCCTCTCCGAGTTTATAAACCTTTTCACTAATACCGAGGTCTCGGTACAGATCAGTATTATTCATATTAAACCTCTGTTCTTTATTTCTTTTATCATGAAGTCAAGAATCTCATCCTGCGACTTAAAATCGGGTCTTTCTATCCATATCGCGTCCTTTTCCCGCTTAAACCAGGTAATCTGGCGTTTGGCATAATGACGTGAATTAAGCTTGATTCGATACACTGCTTCCTCAAAGGAAATGTTTCCCGAAAGATATTCAAGCAGTTCTTTATATCCGATACCCTGCATGGAAACCATATGAGAATCAAATCCCCGGGCCTTTAAACGCTTTATCTCGTCCAAAAGTCCCTTATCAAGCATCATATCGACCCTTTTGTCGATCTTTTCGTAAAGCCTGTCTCTTTTATCGTTTATAACAAAGAAACAGAAATCATAAGCCGGAGGATTTTCTTTTTGCTCGGAATTGTGCTCGCTTATGGGGCGTCCGGTTTCTTCGTAAAACTCAAGAGCACGTATGACTCTTTTGATATTGTTTTTATGGATGGATTTGCAAGACTCCGGATCCACCTGCATGAGTTTTTCGTAAAGGTAATCAGCACCATGATCCCCGGCATCTTTTTCAAGCTTGGCTCTTAACTCATCGTTGTTGCCGGAGGACTCCGAAAAATCCGTTCCGTAAAGAAGCGCTCTGATGTAAAAACCTGTGCCGCCGGTTACAATGGGTGTATGACCGCGGTCGTCAATTTCTTTTGCGTACCGAGATGCAATTTCGGTAAACTTTGGCACATTAAATTCCTCGGAAGGATCCAGCTCATCGATAAGAAAATGAGGTATACCCTCCATTTCCTCTTTGGTGATTTTGGCGGAACCTATGTCCATGCCTTTATAAACCTGCATGGAATCGGCAGATATAATCTCACCGTTTATTCTTTTTGCGAGGGATACGGCCAGTTCCGATTTCCCGACAGCCGTGGGGCCTGCAATTACAATAAGTTTGTTCACACTATCCTCTTAAATTTCTTTTCAAGCTCGGTCTGGGTGATTCGAATAAAAACAGGTCTTCCGTGGGGGCAGTTATAGGGATTGTCAAGCTTCATAAGAAGCTTCATGAGGTTGCTCATTTCAAGGGCGCTTATACGCTGATTTCCTTTGATGGCGGCCTTACAGGACATTGAAGCAAGCTTTTCAAGCACCACGCTTGCGGGATAAACCCCTTCTTTTTCCATAAGTTCGTTTAAAAGCCTTGTAAAGAATTCCTCATTGTCGGAGCCGTAAAGGTTTAAAGGAATCGCACGGATCGCATAGGAACCCATACCGAAGGCTTCGATTTCATACCCGACTTTGGTAAATACATCCATATAACGATTGAGGCAGGCCTCTTCCATGGGCTGCAGATCAAAGACAATGGGCGGATTTACAAGCTGTCCGGGAGCTTCGCCGGATTCATTGTAAATTTTTAAGAAATGCTCATAATTGACCTTTTCGTGAGCGGCATGCTGGTCGACGATATAAAGGTCGGAATCCAATGTAATGAGCCAGTAAGTGTCAAATACCTGGCCGATTATCTTATATTCTTTGATGGGTTCATCGGAAATAAGCTTTTTTTCGAAAAAGGATTCCTGAACCGGCTTGGGAGCCTTCTCAAAATTCAGGTTTTCAAACCGTTTTTCTTCAAAAGGTTCGGGGATACGGTCTGTTTTTGATGAAGTTTCCGTGCAATGAATCGGCGGTTCTTCCGGGAGGGAAGTATCTTCCGGGAGGGAAGTATTTTCCGGGAGGGAAGTATCATCCGAAAGTGGTTTGTCGTCATTAAGAAATACATCTTCGGAAAAAACGTTTTCTTTTGCAGGTACAGTATTTTCAACCGCTTCGGGAGCCGGATCGAGTGTCACTTTCGGAATAAGGTCCTTATCTTTAAAAGCTTCGTTAAGTGCCTCCATTATGTGCTTTATGACAAGCTCGTCATTGTCAAATTTGATCTCAGTCTTACGGGGATGAACGTTTACATCGATCTTTGAAGGATCAATATCGATATAAAGCACGCAAAAGGGAAACTGATGCTGCATCAGATAATTCCTGTAAACCTCTTCTATCGCGGTACGAACGGTTTTGGAAATTACTGTTCTTCCGTTGACGAAATAGAGTTCGCCGTTACGTGCTCTGTAAACGAATTCGGGTTTTGCGGTAAATCCGGTGATCTTAATGCCGATATCTTCGTAATCCACCGGCAAAAGGGAGGAATATACGTCTTTACCGAAGATCCTGTACACAACATCCTTCACATCATTGCTTCCGCCGGTGGAAAGTCTGGTTTTTCCGTTCATAATGAACTGAAAAGAAATCTCCGGATGGGAAAGAGCAATCTTCTCCATCATGTCGGCGATGGTTGCACCTTCCGATGCCTCGCTTTTAAGGAACTTTCGTCTGGCGGGTGTATTGTAAAAAAGCTGTCTTACGATAAGGGTAGTGCCGTTTGGCGCTCCTACTTCGGATTTTTCCAAAAGTTTGCCGCCTTCGCAAACTATCCTGGTTCCAAGCAATGATTCGGAGCGTTTGGTGATCAGTTCACACTTTGAAACCGCCGATACCGAAGAAAGAGCTTCGCCTCTGAAACCCAGCGAATTAAGAGTTTCCAAATCTTTAATGTCTTTAAGTTTACTGGTTGCATGACGAACAAAAGCCATTTTGCAGTCTTCGTCGGGAATTCCGGAACCGTTATCGGTAACACGGATCAGGTCTGTGCCACCGCCCTTTATTTCAACGCTTATAACGGTGGCGCCGGCATCAATGGAGTTTTCCACCAACTCCTTTACCACGTTGACCGGCTTTTCGACAACTTCTCCGGCTGCAATTTTATCGATTGTTTCGTTGCTCAGTAAATCAATGTGAGACATTGCGGTTTACCCTAACCCTTCCATCTGTTAATGAGCATATCCTGATATCCCGAAAGCTTGTTTAAGGCCTCTAAAGGCGTTAAATTTGCAAGATCCACGGATTTAATGTCATTAATTATATCTTCGTCCTTAACGGCGTCAAACAACGTCATCTGGCCGTAAACTTCGGGGGCTTTACTCTCATGTCTGGATTTTGATTCGGAAGTCCCGACATTCATTTTCTGTATACGCTCGATAAGATCGTTTTCCGAGATTTCTTCGGAAATCTCTTTTGCGCGGTCCAAAACCATATCCGGAATTCCCGCAAGTCTGGCAACCTGAATTCCGTAGCTCCTGTCGGCGCCACCCTTTATGATCTTTCTTAAGAAAACAATGTCGTCTCCGTTTTCCTTAACAGCGATACAATAATTGTTTACGCCGGTAAGCTTCCCTTCAAGCTCCGTAAGTTCATGGTAATGGGTGGCAAAGAGGGTCTTTGCTCCCAGGATTTTCTTGTTACTTATATGCTCGATCACGGCCCAGGCAATGCTGAGTCCGTCAAAGGTTGAGGTTCCACGGCCGATCTCATCTAAGATCAAAAGGCTTTTCGAAGTGGCGTTTCTTAATATGTTTGCCACTTCGCTCATTTCAACCATAAAGGTGCTTTGTCCGCTGGCAAGATCGTCGGAAGCCCCGACTCTGGTAAAGAGCCTGTCCACAGTACCGATATTTGCCCGGCTTGCGGGCACAAAGGAACCGATCTGAGCCATTAAGACTATCAAAGCAACCTGACGCATATAAGTCGATTTTCCGGCCATATTGGGGCCCGTGATAACGCTTATAAGATTTTTATTATTGTCTAAGTGAGCGTCGTTTGGAATAAACAGACCGTTTTCCATTATCTTTTCGATAACAGGATGTCTTCCGTCCCTGATATCGATGGTTCCCGAATCATTTAACGACGGACGGACATATTTATTATGTTCCGCAACATATGCAAGGCTTGCCATTGTATCTAAAAGCGCAATAGCCTTTGAGGTCTTTAAAACGCGCTCTACATTTGCGGAAAGAGTATCCCTTACCTCACAAAAAACGTCGTATTCAAGATTAAAGAGCTTATCCTCCGCATTGAGGATAGCATCTTCCATTTCTTTTAATTCTTTGGTGGTATATCTTTCGGCATTGGTAAGGGTCTGCTTGCGGATGTAATCTTCGGGGACCAGATCCTTATATGAATTGGTGACCTCATAATAATAGCCGAAGACCTTATTGTATCTGATGCGAAGATTCTTGATGCCGGTGCGCTCTCTGTCTTTGGTTTCCAGTTCCAAAAGCCATTTTTTGCCGTCGGTCTTTGCTCTTTTGAACTTGTCGATCTCCTCCATGTAGCCTTCTTTGACAATCCCGCCTTCTTTAAGAGTAAGCGCGGGCTCATCAAGAATGGCCTTGTCGATCATTTCGTAAAGATCCTTAAGCTCATCGATCAAAGCTTCGGTTTCTTTTGCAAGTTCGGCGTCAAAATCCTTTAAAACGCTTTTAATGTGGGGTAAAATTGCAAGAGAATTCTTAAAAGCTACCAGATCTCTGGGATTCGCGGTCTTATAGGTTATCTTTCCGAGCAATCTTTCAAGGTCGTATACCTCATCCAGATATTCGCGTATCTCTTCACGGTCAACTGCCTTTTTGACCAGTTCTTCCACGAAATCAAGACGCTTTTCCATCTGATCCCTTTTTAAAAGGGGCTGTTCTATGTAGTTTCTTAATAGTCTGCCGCCCATGGCGGTTCTTGTTTTATCAAGGACCCAGAGAAGGGAACCTCTTTTTTGCTTCTCCCGCATGGTTTCGCACAGTTCCAGATTGCGTCTGGTGGAACTGTCAAGGCGCATGAAATCCGAGGTTTCGTAAACATGGATCTCCGTAAGATTGTCAAGAGAAGATTTTTGTGTATCAAAAAGATACGAAAGCATAGCGCCGGCGGCGATTGCTCCGCATTTATAGTCGTTTAATCCAAGACCTTCCAAAGAATTAACTTTAAAGTGCTGTTTTAAGGTCTTTTCACTTTCTTTTTCATCAAAATATCCTGAAAAAATGGGGTTTACCGTGGTCTGCCCGCTCATTTTCAGGGATTCAAAAGGAAAATCCGAAACCATAAAGGCTTCGTTACAGATAATTTCCGTGGGAGAATATTTCTGGACTTCGTCAAGCACCCCTCTTGTGGCGGAAACCTCGGTGAGATAAAAATCACCGGTCGTTATGTCGCATACGGCGATCCCCGAGCCGTTTTCAAGGTAACAGATACACATGAGGTAATTGTTTGTACGCTCATCCATCAGGCTTGTATCAAGATTCGTTCCCCTTGAAACAACTCGAATGACCTCTCGTTTAACAAGACCCTTTGCAAACTTCGGGTCCTCTGTCTGCTCACAGATGGCAACTTTGTAGCCTTTATTGACAAGACGGTTTAAATACGAATCCACTGCGTGGAAAGGAACGCCGCACATGGGAGCCCGTTCTTCCTGACCGCAGCTTTTACCCGTAAGGGTAAGTTCAAGTTCCCTTGAAGCGATCTCCGCATCCTCAAAGAACATTTCGTAAAAGTCACCCAGCCGGTAAAACAGAATACAGTCTTTATATTCTTTTTTTGTCTCCAGATATTGTTTCATCATCGGAGTAAATTCAGCCACAATCGTTACCTGCCTTGTCTACAATCTCGCCGTCATAATAAAAACCGTGAAAAGCCGTAAGTTTCACGTTATAAAATTTTCCGATCATTGATGCATCCCCGGGAAAATGTACGATTGTGTTTCCGGACATTCTTCCGTCTAAAAGATCCGCATCCTGCTCATTCGTCCCTTCACAAAGAACAACTACGGTTCTTCCCAGGAACCTTCCCAGCTGCTTTTTGGCTGTTTCCTGTACCTTGGTTAAGACCATATCGAAATGTTTCTTAACGGTAGCCGCATCCACCTGATTTTCCATGGAAGCCGCAGGGGTTCCGGTTCGCTTTGAATATATAAAAGTAAAGGCATTGTCAAAAGAAACCTTCTCGATAACATCGATGGTTTCTTTGACATCTTCCAAGGTTTCTCCCGGAAAGCCGACAATAATGTCAGTTGTGATGGAAATATCCGGTATCTCCCGTCTTATCTTGTTTGCAAGGGCTATATAGGTTTCTTTATCATAGCAGCGGTTCATGGCTTTAAGGATTTTTGATGAACCGGACTGCAGGGGCAAATGAATATGTTTACAGATCTTTTTTGAGTTTTTCATAACTTCGATAAGCTCATCCGAAAGATCCTTCGGGTGAGAAGTCATGAATCTGATTCGCTTTATCTTATCTATCTGTTCCACGCGTCTTAAGAGCTCTGCAAAGGAAATCGGATTTTCCAGTTTCTTTCCGTAACTGTTGACATTCTGTCCGAGAAGCATGATTTCGACAACACCGTCATCTGCCAGTCTTTCAATCTCTTCGATTATTTCCTCGGGTTTACGGCTTCTTTCTCTACCGCGGACATAGGGAACTATACAGTAGGTGCAAAAATTATTGCATCCGAACATAATATTGATGCCGGACTTAAAGAAATACTTCCTGTCTACAGGGAGCTGTTCGGCTATAACTTCCGTGTCGTTCCAGATCTCACAAACCTGTGAATCCGAAGTGTACATCCGATATAAAAGCTCGGGAAAAGTAAACAGGTTATGGGTTCCGAAAATAAGGTCAACAAAATTATAACTCTTCCTCAGTTTGTCAATGACGGACTTTTCCTGCGTCATGCAACCGCAAAGAGCTATTTTCATCTCGGGATTATTCTTTTTGAAGGGTTTAAGCGCACCGAGTCTTCCGTAAACTCTCTGGTTCGCATTATCCCTGACAGTGCAGGTATTGTATATTACAAAATCGGCGTCATCCGCTTCGGTCTCTTTAAATCCTATGGTCTTAAGTACACCAAGAAGCTTCTCGGAATCCCTTGCATTCATCTGGCATCCGAAGGTGGTAACCTGACAGGTGGGCTTTCTGTTAAGGCGCTTTTCGATACCGGCAACTATTTCCTTCAGTTTCTCTATATATTCAAACTGAATACTTTCTTCTGTGTTTAACACTTATTGCCTCCCGGGATATTTTATTGCATTTATCTCGCCGGTTTTGGTCTTCTCATCGATCAGATAATCAAGTTTGATATCGTTTGAGGAAACCGGAAGATCGTCGACAATCTGCATGGAAAAGCAGATGCCGACCTTAAGAATCGCATCTTTATCCTTTAAATAGTTATCGTAGTAACCCTTGCCGTATCCGAGCCTGTATCCGCTCTTATCAAAAGCAACACCCGGTACAAACATAAGAAGTTTCTTGTCTTTTTCCTTTTCATAATCAAAGACACGCTCCACGTTTCCAATAGGCTCCATAATGCCCTTGTAGCCGTCGATAAGCTCCGTGGTTGAAAAGATACGGTAGAATTCCATTCTTGCCTCGTTGAAGTTTTCAAGCACCTTGGGAAGGTATACCGCCTTATTGTTTATAAGGGCATCTTCAATTATGGTAAGGGTTCCCACTTCTCCGTGATAATCCGAATAAATAAGCAAAATATCGCAGTCACGATAAAGATTTGAACAAAGAACGTTTCTTTGAATTATCTTTGAATTCGTGGTCCAAATGTCTGACTGCATCGCATCCCGCTTGTTAATGAGATCGTGTCTTATTGTGTTCTTCTCGCTCTGTGCCATTTTACTTTCCCCAATTAGTTTTTCCTGGTGAGTTTGTGTATGGTTCCGTCAGGTTCCTTTATTTTTATGCTTTCAAGCTGGGAAGAAAGGTTCTTCCTGATTGAAATAATGTAATCCCTGCGTAAAGAATCCTGTTCGGCTTTTTCTTCATCTGTGAGAGGTCGTTCCTGAGACAGGTGATAAAGCTCGTTTATTCTTTTGATTTTTTCGTCCATGGTAAGACTCATAATCATCACTCCGATAAAGGCATGTAAACCTTTGCTACCGCCTCGGCGGCTTTCATTCCGTCCATGGCAGCACTCATGATTCCGCCGGCATACCCCGCTCCTTCTCCGATGGGGTAAAGGCCTTCGCAGTTAAGACTCTGGAAGTTATCCCCGCGTGTGATCCTTACGGGGGATGAGGTCCTGCTTTCAACTGCGCTCATCAATACATCAGAGGCACCAAAGCCCGGTGTAACCTTGTCAAAATATTCCATGGCATCCACAAAGGTCCTGTTAAGTTCCTCGGGAAGCACTTTGGTGATATCGGCAAATATATAGGATCCCTTGGTACAGGGAGGATTGCCGACAAATTCACCGAAATCCGGAAGCACGGAATCAGCTCCTGTGACTTTCCGCTTAAAATCTCCGTAATGTTCAACGGGAATCATTCCGTTACCGGCAGCAAAAGCATTTTCTTCGATCTTACGCTGAAATTCAATTCCCGCAAGGGGATGATCGCTACCGAAATCCTTCGGCCCCACCGAAACTATAATTGCGGAATTTGCATGTTCTCCGCTTCTGCCCGAGTAACTCATGCCGTTTACGCATAAGCGCCCGTTTTCGCTTGAAGCATTGACCACATAACCGCCCGGGCACATGCAGAAAGAATATACACCCCTTCCTGATTCATGCTTGTAAGTAAGCTTGTAAGAAACGGGTGAAATAAATTTTAACACGGATTCGTCATCTGTACAAAAGGCTTTGTCGATAAATTTCTGATGGTGTTCCACACGGAAACCCACCGCAAATTCCTTTTGCTCCATCTTTATTCCGTGATCGTAAAGCATGGAAAATGTATTTCTTGCACTGTGACCGATGCACAACAAGAGAATATCACAGTCAAGCTCGGTAAGTCCATTTATTTTAACGGATTTAACGCGACCATTCTTTAAAACGATGTCGGTCATTTCCGCATTAAACCGGAATTCTCCGCCCATTTTCTTTATGTCTTCACGCATGCTCTTAACGATCTCACAAAGCACGTCCGTGCCCACATGGGGCTTTGAATCATAAAGGATCGAAGGCTTGGCGCCGTATTTGACAAACAGGGACAAAACTTCTTTATTTCTTCCGTCTTTATCTTTTACGAGAGTATTTAACTTGCCGTCCGAAAAAGCACCTGCACCGCCCTCTCCGAACAAAACGTTTGAATTGGGATCCAAAACTCCCGTTTCCCAGAATCGTTCAACGCTTTTCTTTCTGGAATCAACGTCAAGGCCACGCTCAAGGACTATGGGTTTATAGCCGTTTTTGGCAAGATAATAAGCACAAAAGAGACCTGCGGGACCGGCGCCCACTATTATGGGTCTTGATTTTAAAGGCTTATCTCCGTGAGCGGGAAAAGTATATACCACAGGTTCGTATTTGGATACGGAGCCGTCCGTGATCCTTCTTAAAACACTGTCCTCACGTTTAACGGAAACAATGGCATTGACTATGTAAAGAATATTGTTTCTTTTTCTGGCATCCAAAGAACGCCTGTCAATTGTAACGTCAATGATGTCTTCAGGCAACACCTTTAATGCCGCAGAAACCTTTTTAACAAGATCGTTCCGTGAAAATCCGGGTTTGAGTTTCAGTTGATTAATATAAAGCATTCAAAAACACCTTTACTATTTTGCAGCCGCTTCACCCGCTATCGCTCCGCTTGTGAAAGCCCATTGCAGATTGTAACCGCCGCAAATACCGTCAACATTAAGCAACTCCCCCGTAATGTATAAACCCTGTACCTTCTTGGATTCAAAACTGTCGTTGATTTCGGACGTAAAGATTCCTCCGCCGGTAACCTGTGATGAATCAAAACCGTTGGTTCCGTTAACGGAAAGCACCAGCTCCTTCATGGAAAGGACAGCATTTAAGACCTCATCCTGAGTGTAGTTCGTAATGGGTGCGGAAGGTTTAAGCCCGTTTAATTTAATGATCTCGTTATTAAGCTTTTTATTTAAAAGTCCCGTAAAGAACTCTTCACAGCTCTGATTTTCGGAAAGAAGGAGTTTCGGAATAACAAAGCCCTTAAGTTCCTTTTCTTCAAAGCCCGGGATCAGGTCCAGCACAACATTTACTTTATGCTTTGAATCAAGAGATTCCGCCGCATAGTGGCTGACCTGCATGGAAACGATACCGGAAATTCCGTAATCGGTAAAAAGCACTTCTCCCTTTTGAGTCATCATCAGGTTATCATCCACAAAGAGATACAGAATACAGTCGCTTTTAACCCCGGAAACAGCCTTAAAATTAATACCCTCACATTTAAGCTGGGTAAGGGCGGGATAAAGTTTTGAAACATTGTGCCCGAAGCTCTCGCAGAGCTTATAGCCGTTTGCAGTTTCTCCCTTTGAAAGGCTTGCCATACCGCCGGTGGAAACTATGATTGAATCAAATTCAAATGTTTCTTTCTTTTCGCTTGTTAAAATGAACTTTCCGTCCTTTTTAACAGCGGAAACTATATTGGTTTCGGTTATGACTTCAACGTTTCTTTTCTTGAGGCCGTTTCTTAAAACATCAAGGACCGTGGACGCCTGTTCACATGCAGGATAAAGATATCCGTTCTTTTCTTTGATGAGCAGTCCCAATTCCGTGAAAAAGAAGATCAGATCCTTGTTGTTAAACTTATTGAGAGCCCGTTTTAAATAATCATCGTCATCGGTATAATAATAATCCTCGGAAAGATTCAGGTTTGAAAAATTACAGCGCCCGTTACCCGTAACCAGGATCTTCTTTCCGATCTTGTCTTTCTTATCGAAAAGGGTTACCTTGGCTCCGAGGGCCGATGCTTTAATGGCTGCCATAATTCCGCTGGCGCCTGCTCCGATGATGCCGACAGTTTTCATAGACGGGTTCTCCTCTCTGTTTATGTCAGATTAACTCATTAGTCTTAATTTCTTTAAAACTCCGTAAAGTCTCGTTCCGCCGGGAATTGCGGTAATCTCTTCCTTTCCCACAGCCTGAGACACGATAAGTCCGACAAAATAAATCAAAGCACCTATAAGTATGCAAACAATGGTCATGATCCTTGAATAGCCGTTCCTTTGTAATAACTTATCAAGGAAGAATACGGCTGCGCCCATAATACTTGCACAGATAACGGGAAGCGCAAAGGTTCTTCTTACTTCCTGACGATATTTAAGGATCTTCGAGATCGAGTAAATATTCATGATACAGATCGCCAGTGAAAAGAAGTTATTGGACAAAGCAACCGCGTATATATTCATTCCGGTAAATTTAAGCAGCGAAACCAGAATAACCACATGTATGCAAAGAGCGATGATACCGTGAATGATGGGTTTTATCAGTCTGCTCATGCCCTGTAAAATCGCATTTGTAAGGGTTGAAAAAGAAAACAGCACAACTCCCGCAGCGCCTATCCTTACAAGATTATACGCAGTGGGCTGGGTAACAGAGAAAAGCGTCCACATAAGGGAAGGAGCCAGGGCAATCATTCCCGCACAGCAGGGTATGGCGATCATCATGGTGATCCTGATGACGCGTTCGATCCTGTTGTTTGCTTCATCATATTCCTTTCGCTTCATAAGACCCGAGATGGTAGGAACACTTGACGCTCCCATGGCGGCGGAAATGGCGATGGGAACACCGATCAGTACCGAATACTTACCGGAATAAATTCCCCAGTTAACGGATTTGATCTCTTCCAGGCCCTTTTCGATCATAATCCTGTTGTGAAGGAACTGATCCAGGAAATTCGAGATATTGTTGACGAAGGAACTGATAACGATGGGAATGATCGTTAAAAGCAGGGTCTTAAATACTTCGAAGGTGGAATCTATGGAATGGGAAGGATCCCTGTAAATCTGCTTTTTAAGGCGTTTCCTGTAGGCTGAATACAAAAAGCCCAGGAAAACCAGGCCCGTAACGGCACCCGCAAGACATCCCAAAGTGATGCCGCTTGCACCGTAGGCCGCACGGTATTTGTCGTTATGCAGGATAAGGCCGACCTTCTCGCCTTTCTTTGTCATAAAGAAAGCCGCAGTAAGGCTGACGGCAACCAGAACGACCTGCTCAAGGAGCTGTGAAACAGCCGTAGGCACCATACTTCCGAGGCCCTGGAAATAGCCCCTCAAAACTCCCATGACGGATACGACAAAAAGTGTGGGGGCCAGAGTTCTCAAGGCAAGAAAACTCATGGGCTCGTTAAGTATTCTTGAAAGATTGTCACTGAACAAAAAAACCAGTACCGAGGTAATCAGCCCCGTTACAGCCGCCAAAGATATGGAACATTTAAAGATCTTGTCGGCGTTTCTGTATTGTCCCTTTGAAACATTGGCCGATACCAGTTTTGAAACGGATATCGGAAGTCCATAAACGGAAATAGTGTAAATAATGTTGTATATTTCATAAGCTGCGGCATAATAGGAATTTCCGTAGTCGCCGATGATGTATGCCTGGGGCACACGCTTAAATAACCCCAACATTCTTGCCGTTACCCCTGCGATGGCAAGAATTCCGCCTTGGACGATAAAATTATTAAATTTACTTTTTTCACGTCCGGTTTTCATGTATCAATTCTCTCTTGTAATGTTTAATCTCTCCAAAACAGCTTTCTGTTTTTCTTCCATCATGACCCGTTCTTCCTCGGTCTCGTGGTCATACCCCAAAAGATGGAAAAGGCTGTGGGTAATAAGAAATGCGATCTCTCTTTTAAAGGAATGACCGTATTCTTCTGCCTGCTCCATGGCTCTTTTAATACAGATCATAATATCTCCAAGGATCAGTTCCCCGGTCTCTGCATCAAAGTAAGAAGGATCGTTTTCTTTTATATGCGAAAAATCGGCAGGCTCAATGAAATCTATGGCCGGAAAAGAAAGCACATCCGTAATCTTATCGATTCCCCTGTAGTCCCTGTTGGTTTCTTTTATGGAATCCTCATCCGTAAAAAGAAGGTTCACGGAAACATTCAAAAAGGGACACTCTTCGCTTTTAAGCACTTCTTTGGTGAGGCTTTCCAAAAGCTTTTCCGTATCAAATTCAAATTCGAAATCCGTATCGTTATCAACGTAAAAAGTCATAGTACAGGGTCTCCTTCAAAACGATCTGTTTTATGGTTCCCATGTCTTTTATCGAAAGGTCGCTGGAATCTAAGTTTTTAACCACGTAATCCTTTTCAAGTATCTTTTCGATAAGGTCCTTGTAGTCGATCTTTGCCTCGCTGTTTTTCTGAAAGATCAACTGAATGCTTGAGATAAATTTATCGCAGATATAAACGATACCCGCTTCCTTGGAAGAAAGATTCTGTTTCTTTGAAAGGTATCCGAGGAGTGTTTCTGCGGCTTTCGGCGGAAAACCGTTTTCCAAAACAAACTTTTTCACTTCCTCGAAATTATAGGAAAAAGCTTTCTTTATCCTGTGGTAATATGCACAGTTTTTGGCAACATAGTAATCGCAGCCGATGGCTTTTGCCATTCTTTCGGCAAGATATGCCGTATGTATGGAACGAAAATACTCTTCCGGGGACTTTTCTTTTAATTTAATAAGTGCCGAATACCCCTGATCGTTAAGCTCTAAATATTTGATCCTGTATCTGTCTGCTATAAATTCGTTAAAATACTTAAGACAAAGCAACAGGATAAGAACATTTAGGATAACATTTACCAAAGGCATCAGGAATCTCTCGGCGGTAAGCAAAAGGTTCTCGGGCAATACAAATCCTGCGGTCTCAACGGCAAAAAGCACCATTGAAGAAATGATTACGGGACCTGCCACCCGGAAATTGTTTTCCACATTCTGGAAAAGCAATACACTTACAAAGCAGGCCATGAAATATACCAAAAACACGGTAGAATCCGTGCTTTCCGAAAGCAGGACAGGTATCATGATAAGTCCTGCGGAACAATAAAGCCCCAGGAGGCTGTTTGTAAACAAACAAAGGGCAATGCAGGGCCCCAAAAATACCCAGCCTTTAACATCGATCAGCGGGAAAAAGCAAACAAGCACCAGACATACGGAATATGTAATCAAAAACCTGTAAGGATGCGTTCCGTTGTCGTAGTCCAGGCGCTCTGCTTTGTGAAAATAAAGTATCGAAAAAACAAGTCCTGCCGAAAAAAACAGGCCGAATACGGAATTTCTGATAAGTTCGGCTCTGGTCGCACCGTAAATAAGTGAAGCAAGAACAATAACAAGTGCCGTTGATAATGAAGTTATTAAGCATGTAAGGGTAAATTTTTTAGTATAGTCCATCGTGGGTCAACGTTTGCCGGTCTTGCCGGGCTTTTTCTTTTTCTCGTCGTAGGCTTCATAAGCCTGCACAATCTTCTGAACAAGGGGATGTCTCACAACGTCCTTGCTGGAAAGCTTGCAGACGGAAATTCCGTCAATTTTGTTAAGAATCTTTATCGCCACGTCAAGACCGCTGGTAACATCCTTGGGAAGGTCTTTCTGTGTCGAATCACCCGTAATAACCACCTTTGAACCAAAACCGATTCTCGTTAAAAACATCTTCATCTGGGCGGGAGTCGTGTTCTGCGCTTCGTCCAGAATTATAAAAGCATCATCCAGTGTACGTCCTCTCATGTAGGCAAGGGGCGCAACCTCAATAAGCCCTTTTTCCATGTTTTTCTGGAAGCCGTCGGCTCCCATGATCTGGTAAAGGGCATCGTATAAAGGCCTTAAATAAGGGTCTACCTTGCTTTGAAGATCTCCGGGAAGGAACCCCAACTTCTCTCCCGCTTCTATGGCGGGTCTGGTAAGGATGATCTTATTGACCTCGTTATTTTTAAAGGCCGTGATTGCAAGAGCCATGGCAAGATAGGTTTTACCCGTACCTGCGGGTCCTATGCCGAAAACAACCATGTCTTTCTTGATGGCGTCCACATAATTCTTCTGACCTACGGTCTTGGGTTTTATGGGTTTCCCCGAAATTGTGTGGCAGATTACTTCTTTATCGATCTCGGAAAGAACACGCTCGTTGTTTTCACGGGTAAGACTGATGGCATAATCTATCTTCTGCTCTTCAATGTCTCCGTTTTTATCAAGTGTTCCCATTAATTCTCCTATCATGGATGCGGCGCCGTTTACATTTGTTTCGTCGCCTACGATCTTAAGAACACCGTTTCTGTTTACCAGAATAACGTTAAGTTCTTTTTCTATTTTTTCCAGATATCTGTCGTGGCTGCCGAAGAGTTTTCTTATCTCATCGGCGGATATTTCCATTAATTTCTCCATTAACTACATCCCGATAACTTTTTTGATAATATCGCCCTTTTTGACAGGGTCATTTGAAAAAGAATATGCCTTTAACAGGCGATTCATGCATTCTTCTGCCTTTTTTTCGCTGTTGGCGTGAATCACGGCAATCTCATCACCTGCTTTGACATAATCGCCCACTTTCTTTGAAAGAACTATGCCTACGCTTAAATCTATGGAACTTTCCTTGGTTTCTCTGCCGCCTCCGAGTATCACGGAACAGTTTCCGACTTCATCGCAGATTATACCCGAAATATATCCGTCACGGGGAGCTTTAACGGGGATCTTAAGGGAAGCCTCGCACAGTTTGTCCGGATTATAAACATAATCCGGATCTCCGCCCTGGGCTTTGACAAATTCCGCAAGTTTATCAAGGGCGCGTCCTGACTTTATGGCATCGGAAAGCTTTGATTCAGCTTCTTCGTCGGACTTTGCATAACCGCCCGCACAAAGCATCTTTGCTCCAAGGACCATACAAAGTCTGGTGAAATCAGCAGGTCCTTCACCCTTAAGTGTCGCAATGGCTTCTTTTACCTCAAGAGCATTTCCCACGGCAAACCCTAAAGGCTCATCCATGTCAGATACAACGGCTATGGTCTTTCTGCCTGCGTTATTTCCGATCTTGACCATTTCATTTGCAAGGGCCAGCGAATCCTCCATAGTCTTCATAAAAGCGCCGCTTCCGGTCTTTACGTCAAGCACAATGGCATCTGCGCCTGCGGCAAGCTTTTTACTCATGATGGAACTGGCAATAAGGGACATATTGTCAACCGTGGCGGTAATATCCCTTAAGGCATAAAGCTTTTTATCAGCGGGAGCCAGTTCTTTAGTCTGACCCATGATGGAAATGCCGATCTCTTTAACATTTTTCTCGAATATATCAACGGGAATGTCGGTGGAAAATCCGGGAAAGCTTTCGAGCTTATCAATGGTTCCGCCGGTATGACCGAGCCCACGTCCGCTCATCTTTGCAACCTTAACTCCACAGGAAGCAACCATGGGTATCAAAGAAAGACTGGTCTTGTCTCCCACACCGCCTGTGGAATGCTTATCGACCTTGACGCCGTCTATACCCGAAAGATCAAGCATTTCGCCGCTATTTGCCATGGCAAGGGTAAGATTGAGGGTTTCTTCCTCATTCATCTTGTTAAAGAAGATCGCCATCATTAAAGCTGAGGCCTGATAATCGGGAATGGATCCGTCATTAAAGCCTTTGACAAAGAAATCGATCTCTTCTTTCGTTAAGGAAAATCCGTCACGTTTCTTTTTGATGATGTCATACATTCTCATGTTTACGCCCTGCCTTTCAAGTTAAATAGTCACTTGTGATACGGTTCGTTGTTGTTTATCTTAAAGGCTCTGTAAATCTGTTCGAGTAAAATAACACGCATTAACTGATGAGGAAATGTCATATCCGAAAAAGAAAGTCTGAAATCTGCTCTTTTTTTGACGGAATCGGAGAGTCCCAAAGAACCTCCGATGACAAAATCCAGGGTTGAACTGCCTTTCAGAATCGTATTTTTTATTCTTTCGGCCAAACCTTCGGAGGATACTTTGACTCCGCATATGTCAAGGGCCGTTACGAAATCCCGATCTCCGATAAACTTCATAAGCCGTTCGCCTTCTTTTGAAAGCACCGATTCCATTTCGGTCTCACTTGCCCGTTCCTCTGTCTTTTCATCGGGAACTTCGAGAATTTCCATGTCGGCAAATTTCTGCATACGTTTCATGTACTCGTCTATGGCGTCACGTAAGTACTTTTCTTTGACTTTGCCGACGCAGAGAATCCTAATCTTCATTCAGGCTGTCTCCCACATATTTGTCCACAACATAATATGCAAATCCGGGCTCTAAATCGGGGAAGTTTTCCTCAATGTCCTTAACAGCCATATCACAATTTACAAGATAAGCTTCTTCGGGAGAAAGGTCTTCTTCGGTCTTGTAATTTGAAATTCTTTCTTCCACAAAGGCACGAACCTTTGGAATAAGCTCTTCTTCAAGTTCTGCGGCAATCTTAAGTTTCTTGATCTTTAAACAGGAAAGGATTCCGCAAAGAACGAAAACGCCGAAAAATCCGCCCATGATCACATTAAGGCTTATAAGAGAAAACCCGGAAATGGGAAGTTTTATAACCTTAAAGGCATTAAGAAGCAAAACCGCGCCGCCGATAATGCCGACGGAAAGAAGCGCAAAGGCTCCCGAGCGGTTTTCACTTATAAGCTCGGCCTTAGACTTGTAGTTTACAAGATCCATGAGCTTCTTCTGCTGTTCAAGTCTTTCTTCAATTTCCTCCATGGAAGGCATTTCATCAAGGCCGGGAACAAGATCCTTTTCGACCTCTTCAACAAGTTCCTCTTCATCGAGTTCTTCGATTTCCTTAAATTCGGTTTCGGCATCGGATTCTTCCAATGTGTCCACCAAAGGCACCTTGCAGTCGGGACAGTTTTCTATACCTTCCACATATTCACATTTACAAACGGGACAAAAGGGCATTTCGGCCTCCTATTTATCTTTCAGATATTCATGAATTCCTTTGGCAGCGTTCTTACCTGCACCCATGGCAAGTATAACCGTAGCTGCACCGGTAACCGCGTCTCCGCCTGCGAAAACGCCGTCTTTTGAGGTTTTACCGAACTCTTCATCCGCAACGATACATTTACGCTTGTTGATTTCAAGTCCCTTTGTGGTCGAAGAAATAAGGGGATTGGGGCTGGTTCCGAGAGCCATGATAACTGTATCGACTTCAATAACAAACTCGGAACCGGGAATCTCTACGGGACTTCTTCTGCCGGATTCATCGGGTTCACCGAGCTCCATCCTGATACATTTAATACCGTTTACCCAGCCGTTTTCGTCTGTAAGGATCTCAACGGGGTTGGTAAGAAGGTTAAATATAATGCCTTCTTCTTTTGCGTGATGAACTTCTTCGACTCTGGCGGGAAGTTCTTCTTCGCTTCTTCTGTAAACGATATGAACCTCGCTTCCGAATCTGAGAGCTGTTCTTGCAGCATCCATGGCAACGTTACCGCCGCCTACAACAGCAACCTTTTTACCCTTCATAATGGGTGTGCTTGAATTATCATCAAATGCCTTCATGAGGTTGCTTCTGGTAAGATATTCGTTGGCGGAAAATACACCGTTTGCATTTTCTCCGGGAATACCCATAAATTTGGGAAGTCCCGCACCGGAACCTATAAATACGGCATCAAAGCCTTCTTCGTTCAATAATTCGTCAACTGTAACTGCCTTACCGACAACAACGTTGGTCTCGATCTTAACGCCAAGGTTTTTAACATTTTCGATTTCCTTGGCAACAACGTCGGACTTGGGAAGTCTGAACTCGGGGATTCCGTAAACAAGAACTCCGCCGGGCTCATGAAGTGCTTCAAAGATCGTAACTTCATAACCAAGCTTGGCAAGATCTCCGGCACAGGTAAGACCGGCAGGTCCCGAACCTATAACCGCCACCTTTTTACCGTTCTTCTCAGCCGTTACAGAGGGCTTGATTCCATGTTCGCAGGCATAATCGGCAACAAATCTTTCAAGTTTACCGATGGAAATGGGTTCACCCTTAATGCCTCTGATACATTTGCCTTCACACTGACTTTCCTGAGGGCATACTCTTCCGCAAACGGCGGGAAGGGAGGATGACTCGCTGATGATCTTATAAGCCTCTTCAATATTTCCGAGTTTAACCTGCTCGATAAATCCCGGGATATTGATGGCAACGGGGCAGCCCTTCATACACTGGGCATTTTTACAGTTAATGCAACGGCTTGCCTCTTCCATTGCTTCTTCTTTGTTATAGCCTTTGCAAACTTCGGCAAAATTCGTGGCACGAACCTTGGGATCCTGCTCACGAACAGGTACTTTCTTCAATACATCCATTTTAAAATTCCTCCTTAGCAATTACCGCATCCGCCGTGATGAGTGTCACCTTCTTTTGCTTTAAGGAAATCACGGCCTTCTTTGGTCTTGTATAATGTCTGACGCTTCATTGCCTCGTCGAAATTAACGAGATGTCCGTCAAATTCGGGTCCGTCTACGCAGGCAAATTTGATCTTGTCACCGACAGAAACTCTGCAGGCTCCGCACATTCCCGTACCGTCAACCATAATGGGATTAAGGCTTACAACTGTGGGAAGCGAAAGCTCTTTGGTAAGCTTGCAGACGAATTTCATCATGATCATGGGTCCGATGGCTACGCAGACATCGTATCTTTTTCCTTCATCGTAAAGATCCTGAATGACCTTGGTAACCATACCGCTTCTGCCGTATGAACCGTCGTCGGTGGTGACATAAAGATTTCCGGCAACAGCCTTGGTCTCTTCTTCAAGAATAAGAAGATCCTTGGTTTTAGACCCGATGATTACATCTGCATCGATGCCGTGCTCTTTAAGCCATTTAACCTGAGGATAAACGGGAGCGGTTCCCACGCCGCCCGCAACAAAAAGGATCTTTTTCTTTTTCGTTTCTTCAACAGGCGCGGTAACCAGTTCGGAAGGAACGCCGAGAGGTCCCACGAAATCGTGGAAGGCGTCTCCTGCCTTTAAATCTGCCATGAATTTGGTTCCTGCTCCGACAATCTGGAAAACGATGGTAACGGTTCCCTTCTCTCTGTCATAATCACAAATGGTAAGTGGAATGCGTTCAGAGTTTTCATCCGTTCTTACGATCACAAACTGACCGGGAAGACAGGATTTTGCCACTCTTTGAGCTTCGACAACCATAAGGAAAATGTTGTTTGTCAATTCTTCGGCTTTTAAAATCTTGTACATAGCTTCTCCTGTAAATCATATAATTTTTACTTTATCAGAAATCAATAAGATTAAAGTTGTCGTTTCCCATCTGGTTTACCCGGTAAATCTTATTAACATCGGTAACATCTATTGCGTAAACTATATTTGTAGGGGATTTTTGTCCTCTTTCGTCGGCATAATATTCAGCAACAAAGAAATAGTCTCCCCTGCCTTCAATTGTATAAGCGGTAACAAACCAATACTCAAATTTACCGGCATAACCGTTCTTTACTCCGCTCGTATCAACCAATATGCCCCTGTCCACCAGTTTCACCATAAGGCTAATAACCGCATCTCCCGGGGAGATCTTGGGGTCGCTGTAAATAAATTCATATTCCTTGGTCACGATTTCACTGGGAGTTCCGTCAAGTGCATAGGAAATGAACTTAAATGTAGATTTTCCGTAGGGCATCTGAACGGATCCCACAAAACGGTTGGACTTGTTGGTGGGTGTAGTGCCGTCCTTGGTGTAATAAAGGGTCTCGGTAACGGGAACCTCGGCTAATATCTTGGTAGGTTTATCGTAGTGTCCCGATTCCGTTAAAATTACGGGTTCAAAAGCAAATTCCACATCGATGTGGTACTTTTTTGTCACAACGGCACTCTTGATACCATATGAATTTACATAGATCGCATTGACGGTATAATTTCCGTATTCAAGGAACAATGGTGTTGAGAAAAGCTCCGAAGTCTCATCCGGTGTGGAATTGTCTGTGGTGTAATAGATTGAGCCTCCCTGGAGATCCGTTGATATCTTTAAAGTGATGGCCTCTTCATAAGTGCCTTCTTCAAAATTGAAAACAGGCTCCGCAACCAGATATTTCTGATATTCTTTTTTGATCTTCTCAAGCTCGCAATTACCCACTACCTCCGAAAGTTTGGCATAATCAGCGGACTTTTCGTACAAAGTGATGACTTTCCTGTAGGCATTTTCTTTGTCGGCAGGCTTTGTTTTTTCATCGGTAGCTATGCCCATAAGGGTATAGATGGCATCGTAAATTCGGTCTTCCGTGTAATAATAATCCGCCGCTTTAAATAAATGGGAAGAATCGTTGTCAAATTTATAAGCCTTCTCAAGATAGGGAATAGCGTCCAAAAGTTTATTTTTAGCTACACACTTATCAACCATCTCAAGCTGGTATTCAAGAGTGTTCTGGGAAGTGATCTTCCTGCCGAAAACAACGGCCACAACAATAATAAGGACCAGAATAAGGCCAAGAAGCACATAAGCTATCTTATTGCCCCTTTTACCGCTTAAAAGTGAAGCAAGCAGGTTTGGCTCATCATCAAATTCAATGTCTTTATAATCGTCGTTTCCGATATTTTTAAGTGTTTTGTCGATTTCGCCCTCAACCTCGACGTCATAATCCGGAACTATCTGAAACTCAGCTCCGCATTTTTCGCAATAAAGCTTATCGTCGGGAATCTTGGCACCGCAATTGGGACAAATCATGTTATTCCTCGCCTTATTTGTTTTCTATGGCTTTTACGCAATTCTTCATAAGCATTGCGATGGTCATGGGGCCTACGCCGCCGGGGACCGGAGTGATCTTGGAAGCAATGTCTTTAACTGCTTCAAAGTCAACGTCGCCGCACATTTTATTGTTTTCATCTCTGTGAATACCCACATCAATGACAACTGCGCCCTTTTTAACGTACTCTGCGCCCACAAACTTAGGTTTCCCCATGGCAACGATCAAAATATCAGCCTTACTTGCAACCTCTTTCAGATTCGGGGTCTTTGAATGGCAGATTGTAACGGTGGCATTTTCTTTAAGCATCAAAAGTGCCATGGGCTTTCCGACTATGTTGCTTCTTCCGATGACAACACAGGATTTTCCGGAAATATCCACATTACTTCTCTTTAAAAGTTCTATGACACCGGCGGGTGTGCAGGACACAAAACAATCTCTTCCGCCGCATAGATTTCCGACGTTCACGGGATGGAAACCGTCCACATCCTTTTCGGGACTGATCGCTTTTATAATATTATCTTCACAGATTGAAGAAGGCAAGGGCAACTGCACCAGAATTCCCGTAATATCGGGGTTTTTGTTAAGGTCGTCGATTACGTCCAAAAGCTTTTCTTCGGAAGTGTTTTCGGACAGTTCATAGGAAACCGAACCGATACCGATATATTCACAGGCCTTCTTTTTGTTCTTTACATAAATGGAGGATGCGGGATCGTTACCCACCTGAATTACGGCAAGACACCCTTCTTTTCCTTCGGATTTGAGTTCCTCAACTTTAAGCTTTAACTCATCCTTGATTTCAGCGGATATTGCTTTTCCGTCAATCAGTTCCATAAACATAACCCCCTTAGAATAATCCCGTTATTTTACCGCTTGCATCCACATCGATGTTGTATGCAGCGGGATTCTTTGAAAGCCCCGGCATGGTAACAACCTGACCCGTAAGCACCACCACGAAACCTGCTCCGGCCGAAACATAAACCTCTCTTACGCTCAAAGAAAAATCTTTGGGACGGCCCAAAAGTTCAGGGTCATCGGAAAGTGAATACTGGGTTTTTGCAATACATACGGGAAGGTTTCCGAAACCAAGATCCGTAAGCTTAACAAGTGCTTTGTCGGCTTCGGATGAAAAAATCACATCCTTGGCTCCGTATATTTCCTTTGCAACCTTTACTATCTTATCCTTAAGGCTGTCGGAATCTTCATATAAAGGCTTAAACTCGGATTTCTTTTCGTTAAGGGTCTTAAGCACTTTCTCCGCAAGTTCCTTACCGCCTTCTCCGCCGAATTCCCAGACCTTTGACAAAGCAAATTCGCAGCCTCTTTCTTCGCAGAAATCCTTTACAAATTTGATTTCAGCCTCTGTGTCCGATGAAAACGCATTAAGGGTCACAATAAGCGGAACGCCGTATTTCTGGACGTTCTCAATGTGTTTTTCAAGGTTTGCGATACCTTCCTTCAACGCGGGAAGGTTTTCTGAGGAAAGTTCCTTAACCGGAACGCCACCGTTATATTTTAACGCTCTTATGGTGGCAACGATAACACAGGCATCGGGCTTTAATCCTGCCTTTCGGCACTTGATGTCAAAAAACTTTTCAGCTCCGAGATCTGCACCGAAGCCTGCCTCGGTAACAACATAATCAGCAGCTTTAAGAGCAAACTTGGTGGCTCTTACCGAATTACAACCGTGGGCAATATTTGCAAAAGGTCCGCCGTGCACGATGGCGGGTGTATGTTCAAGAGTCTGAATAAGGTTAGGCTTAACGGCATCCTTTAAAAGTGCCGCCATGGCTCCGACTGCCTTAATATCCTTTGCTGTTACGGGGTTACCGGAAAGATCGTAAGCTACAACTATTTCCGAAAGTCGCTTTTTTAAATCCTCCATATTTTCCGCAAGACAAAGAATAGCCATGATCTCGGAAGCAACGGTTATAACAAAATGGTCTTCTCTTACAAAACCGTCCATTTTCTTTCCAAGGCCCACCACTATATTGCGTAAAGACCTGTCATTCATATCCATGCAACGCTTCCAGATGATGCTCCTGGTATCGATATTTAGTACATTTCCCTGCTGGATATGATTGTCTATAAGTGCGGCAAGAAGGTTATTCGCCGTGGTGATTGCATGAAAATCGCCGGTAAAATGAAGGTTAAGGTCCTCCATGGGGACAACCTGTGCATAACCGCCCCCTGCAGCACCGCCTTTGATACCAAAACACGGCCCGAGTGAAGGCTCACGAAGGGCAACAACACATTTCTTTCCAAGCTTGTTCATTGCCTGTGCAAGTCCTATGCTGGTCGTGGTTTTTCCTTCACCTGCCGGAGTAGGATTGATGGCGGTAACCAGAATCAGCTTTCCGTCCTTGTTATTTTTGTTCCTTTCATACCACTCGTCGGAAATCTTTGCTTTATACTTTCCGTAAAGTTCCAGATCGTCGGCCTCAATGCCGATGGTCTTTGCGATTTCCGTTATGGGAAACATTTCTGTGCTCTGGGCGATCTCAATATCGGATTTCATTAAAACTCCTTATATTACATTTCATTTTCAATAAAGTTTTCAAACTGCTCCATGCTCATGTTGACGGTCCTTGGTTTGGTTCCTTCATCGGGTCCCACAACTCCCGCCTCACAAAGCTGGTCAACGATCCTGGCAGCTCTGTTAAAGCCCATCTTGAACTTTCTTTGTACCTGACCGATGGAAGCCTTTTGACATTCTATGATATAACGGCCCACCTCAATAAAGCGGTCGTCATATTCACCGTCTTCGCCTTCTTCACCGGAAGACGACTTACTTTGGGCACTGAGAGAATTGATCTTTTCATTGATATTCTCGTCATAACTGACGGTTCCCTGGGCTTTAAGAAAATCAACAACGGAATTTACTTCCGCATCCGAAACAAATCCGCCCTGAAGTCTTACCGGGTTTTTGAGTCCCTTCGGGAAGAAAAGCATATCACCCTTTCCGAGAAGTTCCTCGGCACCGGAGCTGTCAAGGATGGTCCTTGAGTCGATACCGCTGGATACGGCAAATGCTATACGGCTGGGCATATTGGCTTTGATAAGACCCGTGATAACGTCAACGGAAGGCCGCTGTGTCGCTATGATAAGATGAATGCCTGCGGCTCTTGCAAGCTGAGCCAGACGGCAAATCGCATCTTCCACATCATTCTTGGCAACCATGATAAGATCGGCAAGTTCGTCCACTATAATGACGATCTGAGGAAGTTTTTTATAGATCTCACTTTCTTCCTCTCTTTGCTCGACGGTCCTGTTATAACCGGCCAAATCTCTGGCCCCCAGATCCGCAAACTTTTTATAACGTTCCATCATTTCGCTGACAGCATAATTAAGGGTTGCGGCAGCTTTCTTCGCATCGGTAACGACGGGCAAAAGCAAATGCGGAATACCGTTATATACGCTTAATTCAACCACCTTCGGGTCGATCATTATAAGCTTTACGTCATCGGGATGAGCCTTATAAAGAATGCTCATGATAAGTGTATTTATGCAGACCGATTTACCCGAACCCGTAGCGCCTGCAATGAGCACATGGGGGAATTTATCAATATCATAAAGAATGATCTTGCCGGAAATGTCCTTACCGACTGCAAAAGCAAGATTTGAATCAAATTCCCTGAATTCCTCGTTGTCGATAAGATCACGAAGTACAACCGGCTGGCTTACTCTGTTGGGGATTTCGATACCAACGGCGGATTTACCGGGGATGGGAGCCTCAATCCTGATATCTGTGGTGGCAAGACTTAACTTGATATCATCGGAAAGACTCTTAATTCGGCTAACCTTGACTCCGAGTTTGGGAATAACCTCAAATCTTGTAACGGAAGGACCTACACAGTAATTGTCGATTTCGGCTTCAACACCGAAGGTCTTAAGGGTTTCCGTCAGTTTTTTCTTCATACCGTTAAAGTAGCTCTCGGAATCCCTGGATTTGGACTGCCCCGGAGAAAGAAGCTTCATGGGAGGGAATACATATTCTCCGCTTTTAACCGCGGTTTCGGCTGCAAAGGGAGATTCTTCGACCTTGGAAGTTTTTCGGGCGGAAGGACGCTCCTTTGTGACTATGGGCTTAATCTCGGTAACCTCATCCACGGGTTCCTCAACATCATCCGTAAGGATCTCAACCATTTCACCGGCACCGGGAACCGGTGTCGAAGCAGGCTTAAAGGTCAAAGTGCTTTCGTCAAAGCCGTTAAGCTTGATCTCGTGTATATTGTCATTAACCGATGAAGGGTCCTCGGCCGCAGGGGTAAGTCTGGTCATTTCCGTAATGTTTTCGGGAACATTGGAAACAACCTTCCTGTTATTCTTTAAGACCTTCTCGTCTTCTTTTATCTCATTCTTTATGTTCCGCTTCTCGTTTGCTTCTCTTTCGCGTTCTTCTTTTTCGCGGAGCCGTTCTTCTCTTTCGCGTTCCTTTTCAGCCATGCGAATAGCTTTTATTTCGCGCTTTCTCTTTAATTCCGAAAGCCTGTCATCATAAATCTGCTGTTTAAACTCTTTGTCGTTTGCGGAACGTTCCAGCAAGATTTCGGTGCCGGCCTTCATTCGTTTCACAAAGGACTTTTCCGTGATGATGATTATGCAGACAATGATAACCACAATAACGAAAATGATCGTACCGACTTTGCTGATAGCATAAAGAAGTCCGTACGATGCAGATGCGGAAAATACTCCGCCGCCCTTTCTTTCGGTGCTGCAGTATTGATAAAAGCGCCCAAAGTCGAATTTTTCGGCCTTTTCACTGATGCCGCCGATAAGGTCAAAAATCACCCCCACGGCAAAAAACATTATGGAGCCGAAAATACTTTTCTTGATCGCTCCCGGATTACCCTGATTGATCTGAAGGTAAACCGTCAGAAAAGCGGCCAAAAGCGGAAATACATACGCAAGCAAACCAAAAAGTCCGAACATCACGTCGGACACCACATTACCGAATTTACCTATCCATCCAAAGTTGCATGCAAAAAGCAAAATTGCAATCGCAAAAACGATAATCGCCTTTATTTCCTGAGCAAGCTCAAAATCATGTTTTGTTCTTTTGGGAGTCGAAGTACTTTTGGCGGAAGTCTTGTTCTTGCTTCCCGCCGGTCTTCCACGTCTCTTCTTTGAAGAGGTTGTTGCCATATCTATACCATCCTTATTAAACCCCAAAGTAATGTTATCATAAATATGGGGCCTTTGGTATGGGAAAAATCATAAAAAACGCTAAAAACTAAATATCGAAATCGTCGTCATCCGAAACGGACACATCGTATTTCATCATGTCGTCGGAAACATCAAAATCATAGGATATTTCTTTCTTAACATGCTTCTTGGGTAAAGGAAGCGGATTATCAAACAACTTCACTTTCGCAGGTTCCTTCACGGGTTCTGCAGCAGGTGCAGGTTCTGGTGCGGGTGCAGACTCGGTTGCAGATTCGGTTGTAGACTCGGACGTAGCTTCTGTCGGAGCAACCTGTTCGGAGGCTTTCAGTTCGGACGCGTTCTCTTTTGTAACCTCGGTCGTGTCAGCATGTTCAACTTCTTTTTCGGAAGATGTTTCAACCTGAGCAGCCTGCTCGGAAGCGTTCTCTTCAGTAGTCTCGTTCGTATCAATCTGCTCGGGTTCTTTTTCGACCGTAGTTTCGGGTGCGGGCTCGGGTGCCACAAAATCATCCTCAGAGATTATCAAAACATCATTTTCCGCATCATCCGAAAGAGAATCTGCAGTCTCATCACTGATGTGAATCTTTTCTTTTCTTTCAAAGATGACCAAAGATGCAATTCCCTTGGCGGCAAGGACCGCCAAAACAAGAGAAACAAGCCTTAAGGGATTAACGGACTTTGAGTTCCAAAGCATCACGAAAACTACACTTGCAAACAAAACAAAGGGAAGTGTCGATACATCCGAATTTGCCTTAAATCCGTGCAAAAAGGCAAACAGCGCAAATACACAGACAAGTATCGAAGCTGCAATTATCCCAAGAGAAAACGGAAATACGGAATCAAATACCGAAATTAAACCGTTAAGATCGTAGCCCGGAAACGCAAAAGTTTTTTCAAAAAAAGCATTGAGACTTGACATAAAGTCATCCCCGAAGGCGATTGAGTTAAATAAAAACGTTCCGAAAAGTCCGACTATCGCGAAGAAAACAAAGAAGATCGTCGGAAGCCAGGGCTTGTTGATGGCAAAGCCCGCAGGGTTTTCATACTCTTCTTCCAGGGAAGAATAATCGATTTTATCCGCGAACATGATAAATACGACAGCGATAATAAGAACGAAAAAGCAAGGGAAAAAGCTTGAAAAGACTCCGAAACAAAGTCCCATTACAAGAAAGATCAGTGCATTGAATCCGCTGATCATAAGCCCGTCGTGTCTGGCTCTTAATAAAAGCGCAATGATAAGGATCAAAAATGCCGCACACAACAGTGTAAAGTTTTCGGCAAAGAAAAATATCTGATCATTCTCAAAAAAAGCAAGCAAAAAGAACGCTCCGGTTCCCACAAAAGCCGAAAGATCGCCGAATACTGCCTTAACCGAAAAGTAAAGAAATAATCCTGTCACAAAATACAAAACCGAAGAAGAAACAAGATAAACAAATGCGGATTCGCCGAAAACATTGAAGATAAAGGATGATAATCCATAGATCAAGACATCAAAGCCAAAGACTTCTCCCACAAGATATTTTTCTTTAAATCCCGCAAGTCCGGAAGACAAAAGATCTTTCGAATGCCACGAAACAGAAAAAAAGCAAACGTAAACGCCGAAGGCAAAAACTATCAAAATAGAAAGTACTTTAAATGCTTTCAGAGCTTTTGCGGCTCCTTCGGGGGCTTTGGAATCCTTTTTAAGTTTAAAGCCCACAAAAGACCATAAAGCATATATGCCAAAGAGCATAAGAATCACACCCGCCGAAGACAGATGTGCGATTTTAACGGTTCCGAACAGATATCCCGTAAAATTAACATATTCGAAGAATGACGTAAAAAGCATGAAAATCAAAGCACTGAAGGTAAGCGCCCCCAAACACATGCTTATGTAGCTCAAAAACGATTTTTTAAACTTCATCGTCTACCTCGTCAGTCGGATAGTATTTTTTCTATGTTGTATCTGGGTCTTCTCTTGACCTCTATATACATCTTTCCGATGTACTGGCCGATAAGACCGATACAAAGAAGCTGCACTCCTCCAAGGAACCAGATTGAAAGAATAAGGGACGTCCAGCCGGGTTCAACATTTCCCACAAAATACGAAACAAGGGCATATATCGCAGCTACGATGCTGAATAAAACAATTAAGCATCCAAGACCGGTGATCATGGTGATAGGTTTAACGCTGAAAGAAGAAATGCCGTTAAAAGCAAGGGCGAGCATCTTCTTAAGCGGATATTTACTCTCTCCCGCCACTCTTTCTTTGCGATCGTAATATACACAGTCGGTCTCATACCCGATAAGGGGCACAATACCTCTTAAAAACAGATTGGTTTCTTTATACTCGGAAAAGTTTTCGAGAGCTCGTTTGCTCATCAGTCGAAAATCGGCATGATTGTAAACAGACTTAACTCCCATGGCATTCATGAATTTATAAAAGGACTGAGCCGTGAAACGCTTAAAGAAAGAATCGGTGGTTCGTTTCTTTCTGACGCCGTAAACTATGTCCTTGCCTTCATGGAATTTATCGATCATCTCCTCGATAACGGCGATATCATCCTGAAGATCTGCATCGATGGATACGGAAACGTCACACATGTCCTTTGCCGTAATAAGGCCTGCGGTAAGGGCAAACTGGTGACCCACGTTTCCTGCAAGTTTGACGCCTTTCACGAGAGAAGGATATGCTTTGTGCTCTTCTTCGATCAGCTCCCATGTACGATCCTTTGAACCGTCATTTACAAAAAGAATGAAGCTGTCTTCCGATACTTTTCCTTTGTCCGAAAGGTCTTTGATAACGCTGCGAAGCGCTTCGGATGCGATTTTTAAAACTTCTTCTTCATTATAACAGGGAACTACGATAGCAAGTCTGTCCATGATATACCCCCCTTAACCGATTGCCTGTGCCAGATCCTCTATAATGTCGTCAACGTTTTCGATACCGACGGAAAGCCTTACAAGATCGGGAGAAATACCTGCTTCTTTAAGCTGCGTTTCATTCATCTGTCTGTGAGTATGACTTGCAGGATGAAGCACACAGGTACGTGCGTCGGCCACGTGAGTAACAATGGCGATAAGTTTAAGCTTGTCCATAACGGCCGCGGAAGCTTCTCTCGAGCCCATGCCGAAGGTTATTACGCCGCTGGTGCCGTTAGGCATATATTTCTTTGCAAGATCGTAGTATTTATTTGATTTAAGATCCGGATAATTTACCCATGCAACCTTAGGATTCTTTTCAAGCCATTCCGCAACCTTCAAAGCATTGGCACAGTGGCGTTCCATACGAAGAGCCAGAGTTTCAAGTCCGATATTGATATAAAAAGCATGCTGAGGAGACTGGATGGAACCAAAATCTCTCATAAGCTGGGCGGTACACTTGGTGATATAGGCGCCCTTGCCGAATTTTTCGGCGTATACGATGCCGTGATAGGTTTCATCGGGAGTACAGAGACCCGGGAATTTATCCTTATGTGCCATCCAGTCAAAGTTTCCGGAATCTACGATACAGCCGCCAACGGTAGCCGCATGTCCGTCCATATATTTGGTGGTGGCATGGGTTACAATATCAACCCCGAATTCAAAGGGTCTGCAGTTAATGGGTGTGGGGAATGTGTTGTCCACGATAACGGGAACACCGTGAGCGTGAGCCACTTTAACGAACTTATCAAAATCAAATACGGTAAGAGCCGGATTTGCAACGGACTCTCCGAACACACACTTGGTGTTTTCTTTAAAAGCGGCATTCAGTTCTTCTTCGGTGCAATCGGGATCCACAACGATGGCTTCGATACCCATTTTAGCCATGGTGTTCTTTAAAAGATTGAAGGTTCCGCCATAGATGGCGCTTGACATGATAAAACTGTCGCCGGTCTCGCAGATATTGAAAACCGCATAGAAATTTGCGGCCTGACCCGAAGATGTGAGCATTGCAGCCACACCGCCTTCAAGTTCGCAAATCTTCTTAGCCACATAATCGTTGGAAGGGTTCTGAAGTCTGGTGTAAAAATATCCTTCTTTTTCAAGGTCAAAAAGCTTACCCATTTCATCGCTGGAAGAATATTTGAAAGTAGTACTTTGAACTATGGGCATAATACGGGGATCGCCGTTCCCCGGTTCATAACCGCCCTGCACACATATGGTTTCTCTTCTCATGTCCATTCTCCTGTATTTAAATCACTGTTATTCCTGATCTTCCCAGTTGGTGTATACGTTCTGAACGTCATCGTCTTCATCAAGAAGATCTAAGGTTCTCTGAAGGTTCTTGACAGCGGTCTCGTCGGTAAGAGCCACATAATTCTGGGGGATCATGGTTACTTCGGCGCTCATGGCCTTAATTCCGTTATCTTCAAGTGCCTTTAAAACCTTGTCGAATTCGTCGGGATCCGTAAGGACTTCGAAGCAGTCTTCTTCTTCGGAGAAATCTTCCGCTCCGCAATCAAGAGCAGTCATCATAAGTGTATCCGCATCTGTATCGCAATCTTCTTTGTCAATGATGATCTGGCCCTTTTTATCAAACATAAAGGATACGCAGCCGGGAGTTCCGATGTTGCCGTTACCCTTGGTAAATGCGCTTCTTACGTTTGCTGCGGTACGGTTCTTGTTGTCCGTAAGGCAGTCTACGATAATAGCTATACCGTTGGGACCGTACCCTTCGTAGGTACAGAATTCATAGTTTACGGCACTGCCTTCCCCGGCAGCTTTCTTGATACCGCGTTCGATGGTATCATTGGGAACGTTGTTTGCTTTAGCCTTCGCGATGACGGTTGCAAGCTTAAAGTTGTTTGCGGGATCCGGACCGCCTTCTTTTACGGCTACGGCTATTTCACGACCGATAATGGTAAAAATCTTACCCTTTGCAGCGTCGTTTTTCTCTTTTTTATGCTTAATGTTTGCAAATTTTGAATGTCCTGACATGTTACTGATTCTCCTCGTTCTTGTTTGTTTTTTGAGCGCTTATTTTGGCCACACGGCGGTTATCCACCGAAAGGATTGAAAATACATAACCGTCCTTGACCGTTGAAAAGGTTTCACCCTTTGCAGGCAAATGTTCAAGTCTGGAAATCATGAAACCGTTGACGGTATCGAATTCGTCTTCTTCGAACTTGATTCCCAGAGTCTCTTCCACTTCGGAAAGGGGCGTGATGCCGTCGATAACATAGGAATCCTTTCCGCTCTTTCTGATGTGTTTTTCCTCAACGTCGTACTCATCCATGATATTTCCGACAATTTCTTCAAGAATGTCTTCCATGGCAATAAGCCCGGTTGTCTGCCCGTATTCGTCAACAACCATGGCAAGTTGGGTCTTCTTGGACTGCATGATCTTGAAAAGATCGTTGATGTTCATGGTCTCGGGAATGAATAAGGCCTTTCTGATAAGACCTTTGATCTCATGAACTTCTCTGTTTTCATGAGGGTCCTTTGCACGAAAACGCATGGCGTCCTTAAGATAAAGAATACCGATGACGTGATCCAGGTTTTCCTCATAAACAGGATATCTTGAATTGTTGTTTTCAAGCATAAACTTAATCGCATCGTCAAGAAGGGTATTCTTGTCGATTGCGACTATGCTGCTTCGATTTGTCATGATCTCACCGGCTTCTTTGTCGGCAAAATCAATGATGTTGTTGATCATGGCAGCCTCTGAGTCCTCGATAACGCCCTGCTCGTGAACTTCATTGACCTTTGACATGATCTCTTCTTCCGGGTCAATGGATTTATCCTTAACCCTGTCGATTAATTTCATCGCGACCTCGGCGACAATATATAACCCGAGTACTATCAGCGCCGCGACTGTGCCGTCGTCCATTTTCTTCTCCGTTTCTGTATAGACTTAATAAATAAAAATATATCATCAAGGCAGGTTTCAGTCAAGAAAATCGAGCCTTTGAAAGCCTTAATTTATTTATAAATTCTTCTGATTCTGTTACCTAAACAACAGGCAAATTCGTAGTTGAATCTTCCGGACAAAGCAGAGATCTCATCAAGGGTGATCTCACTGTCTCCGTCTCTGCCGATGAGGGTGACCAAATCCCCTTCTTTAACGTCCGGAACATCCGTCACATCCACCATAAACTGGTCCATGCAGATCTTACCGAGAACTGCGCATTTACAGCCGTGAATGAGCACATAGCCCTTATTGGAAAGGCTTCTGGGATATCCGTCGGCGTATCCGATGGGAATGGTGGCAACTTTCCTTTTCCCTTTGCAATGATAAGTGGAACCGTAACTTATGGGCGTCCCGTCCTCGCATTCCTTAACAAAGATCACATGGCTGAACAAAGAAAGTGCGGGTTTAAGATCAAGGGGCTTAACTCCCGTATATTCCGAGGGAGTAAGGCCGTAAAGGATAATTCCCGCACGGCACATATCAAATCTTGCTTCCGAAATGTCGCAGATGGCGGCGGAATTTGCAATGTGTTTGATGGGAATATCCAAAGAAAGTTCTTTTTTAAGCCTTTCGTTAAAGCTCTTAAAGAGTTTCAACTGCTCATCGGCAAATGTCTTGTCTTCCTCGTCTGCCTTAGCAAAATGCGAGAAAATTCCTTCGATTTCGATACCCTCATAGTCCGAAAGACATTCCTTTACAAAAGCGATCCCCGAATCATCAGGGCGAACGCCGATCCTGCCCATTCCGGTATCGAGTTTGATATGCACTTTAACTTTCTTATGAAGAGCCTTGGCGATATTGTTAAGATCGTTAAGCTCATCCTTTCTGAATACGGTGATCCTGATGTCGTTATTGATGATGTCCGGATATGAATAAGGGAAGGTGTAATTAAGCACCAGAATGGGTTTCTTGATCCCCGCATCGGTAAGTTCGAAGGCCTCTTCCGCCGTTGCGGTGGCGTATCCGTAAATTTCATCGGCCTCATCAAGCATTTTAGCTATCTCCACCGCTCCGTGACCGTAGGCATCGGCCTTCACCACAGCCGTAAGTCTGGTATTTTTACCAAGATGGGCGTAAATGTTTTTAACGTTATTTTTGATCGCTTCAAGATCAACGAGGGCGTAGCCTCTCGGAAAATCATTTTTCATTGATAAGTCTCTCCCAAGCATTTGGAATATTTTCAAGGATGTCGGTGGCAGTCATGGCCACGGCTCCTTTGCAATCCTTTGCAAGATTTCCTGCATATCCGTGAAGAAATACGGAAAAAGCAACGCTTTTTGCAAAATCGACGTCCGTGTTTTTATTTGTTCTGTAACAAAGTCCGCCGAGAATTCCCGCAAGAACATCTCCGCTTCCCGCCGTTGCCATTCCTTCGTTTCCGGAAAAATTTACATAGACATTTTTCCCGAACACATGTGTCTTTGCGGATTTTTCAACAAGTACCATACCGTAGTTTTGATAATAATTCTGCGTAAAATCAGCGTTTTCTGCACCAAGGGAATCGCTGAGTCTTTTAAGTTCACCCCCATGAGGAGTAAACACTATGTGAGCACCTTTCTCCCTGCACATATTTGAAAGTTTGGCAAAAAGTATCGCATCGGCCGCCAAAACATTTATGGCATCAGCGTCAAAAACGTAAATTTTATCTTCAAAAATACCCTTATCAGATATGGCATTAACGATAGATTTAGCAGCATTGCCGGTTCCAAGACCCGGCCCGCAAACGATAGTATCAAAACTGCTAATATCTGTGATCAGATTATCGATATCCGGTTCATCATCGTAAAAATCAAACATTGCCTCAGGGATATCATGTTCCAGGGAATAACGGTTATTCTCGTGAGTGACGATCTTAACAAGTCCCGCTCCCGAACAGAAAGATGCCTTCGCGCACAAAAAAGCCGCGCCGTAAATATCCTTGTTGCCGGCGATGACCAAGGTCTTTCCGTATGTTCCTTTATGTGCCGTATTTTTTACATACAAAGGATTATTTTCAAAATCCGCTTCCGAAATTGCGAAAGCATCAGGTTCTTCGCATTCCATATTTATTCCGATATCAACGCATTTGATAATACCGGTATAATCCGGGGCAACCTTTAAAAACAAGCCTGTTTTATACCCTGCAAAGGTTACCGTAAGGTCCGCTTTGACAGCTCCGCCCCGAAGCTTTCCCGTTGAAGAATCAATGCCGCTTGGAACATCTGCAGAGATTACATATGCATCAAGGAAATTGATCTGATTGATGATGGAAATATATTCTTCCGAAAGATCCCGATTCAGACCGGTTCCAAACATACAGTCTACCACCACCGCATATTCATTCTTGATCAGCGGAGGAAAAACGAGGGTATTATCGGTATATGAAGCTATGCTCTGTAAAAGCTTGTATTCATAAGAAAAAAGCTCACTTTTATGTGGCGAATCCAAAACATAAAGAGATGTTTTGATCCCGCTTTCAATAAGGATCCTTGCCAAAGCAATTCCGTCGCCCCCGTTATTTCCGCAGCCGGCCACGATCAAGACCCTGTCACTTTTGGATTTAAGCTTCTCTTTAACACAATCGGACAAAGCAAGGGCCGCCCTTTCCATAAGGACTTCCGCTTTAAATCCGATTTCGTTGATTAACCGATTCTCCCGTTCTTTGATCTTTTCCGGAGAATAAATCTTATTCATCCTTTGTTTCCTTTGCGGGTTTCGAGACATCCTTTTCAGATAAGGGCTCGATATTGTATTTCATGTCAAAAATATTGATTACGTCTGCGCCGAAGATACTGTGCATGTATGTGTAAAAATTCTGGTTTCTCTTAAGCTTTTGCTGCTTGATAACCACCTTTTTCTTGAGTTCGACACGCATTTCCTCGACCCAGCGGCTGATCTCACCGATCTCCTCATTGTTTTCCTGGATCTGCTCATAGCAGACTTCCATGGTCTCAAGCATGAGTTTATAGTTGATTTCATTTATTTTTTTTGGAATTTCATAAAGATCGTCGCCGTATTCCTCAAGCTTTTGATTGCATTCTTCGATCAGTCGCTTGTTTTCTTCAAGCTTTTTCTCGGTCTTCTTGGTGTCACTGGTGCCGATATCGTTCATAAGTTCAACGATCTCATCCATAAGACGTTTTTTTAAAGAACGGATCTCTTTGGTCTCGGTATTAAGTTTTCCCTGCTTTTTAAGCAGTTCGTTTAACTCCTCTTCCAGAGCCTTGATCTCCGGCGTGGGTTCCGTCTGGGTAAAGAGCCTGTGCCAGGTGTTATCAAGGGTAAGAAGGGGTATCTTCTTGTCTTTAAGTGCAGGAATGAATACATCTTCGGTTCTGGACATGGTTGCCTCCGTAATCAGTTATTCGTTTTCATGCCCCTTTCGGGAAATCCTGTAGGAAAGTTTCATCAGACTGTCGGAAAGATGAACATTCTCAACGACTATATCGTCGGGAACATTCAGATCCACGTGAGCAAAATTCCAAAAAGCTTTAACCCCGTAACTTACCAGTTCCTCCGCCACCTTAACGGCACTTGTTTTGGGTATCGTAAGTACCACGATGTCGATTGCGTTATCCTTAACAAAGTTCTTTAAATTCTCCATGGGCTGAACGTACATGTCGCGGATCTTCTTGCCGTAAAGAGCCTCGTTACTGTCAAAGATTCCGGTAAAATGGAAGCCTCTTCTTTCAAAATTCATGTAATTTGCAAGGGCCTGACCGAGGTTTCCGGCGCCTACGATGATCAGATGATGGGTTTTATTTATGCCGAGGATTTTGGCGATCTCATCATAAAGAAAGTTAACCTTATAACCGTAGCCCTGTTGCCCGAAACCGCCGAAATTGTTGAAATCCTGGCGTATTTGGGACGCTGTTACGTTCATAAGCTCACTTAATTCCTGAGAGGAAATTCTTTCGATATTCGAATCTTTCAGTTCCCCAAGATACCGTAAATATCTGGGCAGACGGCTTATAACTGCCTGAGAGATATTCTTGTCGTCCATAACCTTCTCCAAAGATTTTATTACCAACATTATATCATTTGTTAAATCTGTGTCAATGGTAACAAAAGGCCCGCGGCCTGTCTCACAAAGAAACAAACTGCGGGCTAAAAGCCTTATAAATTACATGTTTGACTTGATGGCGTCAAAGAATTCTCTTGTATTAACAGTTTTGATATTATCGCCAACGGCAATACGCGCAAGGTCGGCTGTCATGACACCGTCTTCAATGGTCTTGATGACTGCTTTTTCAAGTCTGTCGCCAAAATCGGAAAGTTCTTTGTTTCCGTCCATTTCACCGCGTTTTCTTCAAGCTCCCGCCCAGG
>JAEEGK010000283.1_pt1 | contig 126854 bp, 164 predicted proteins | sample 8958771 | NCBI WGS metagenome assembly JAEEGK01 (sample SAMN16246547, study PRJNA631951) | gut metagenome | biome: gut microbiome; feature: rumen; material: SC-attached | host: Bos | place: Iran: Karaj | collected 2018-10 | reverse complement strand
CCTTTGCATTATAGAATCCTTTTTTTCTTGCTTTTTTAGCGAAGCATTCAATAGCTTCGATTAATTTTTTCTGCATATTGTCCTCCTTTAACTGTTCTCACAGTTTCCTAATTTTATGTATGTAAAAAGGACTACCCACTTTAAGAGTGGATAGCCCTTGTGTTTTTATGACGAAATGATTAAGTTTTGTATATTCATATTAGCACACTATTCAAATATAATCAAGGGTAAAAAAATACAGCCAATCCGTTTACGGATTGACTGTACTTTCACATCACTGTGTTAATATAACGGAATCATCACTAAATCTAAAGTATAAGTCTTTAGATTTGCCACTTTTATAGGATTTAAGAAGATATTCTCCGTTCTTTTGGGCTTCCTTATCGTTTTTGCGATAGTTTTCGCCGCCAAAGCGGCCAAGTGCCTTAACAGTAGAACAGGAGTATACATCACAGCCTTTTGATACTCGATTAATAAAGTCTGTAAATGTGTCGTTTGAATCAATCAGTTCTCCCACTTTTTCAAACTCAGGGTCAAACTCTTCAAAGCATTCAAAAATGTTAATACTCATTGCTTTTGTAATTACTTTTCGCTTATATCCATTTTTGCACATTCGCAATACCTCATCACCGTATAATCCAAGGCTAAACCAATCCTCTTTGTCGTTTACCCCATGATATACCTTCAAAGGATAGAAGATGTCTTCGATGTAACCGGCAGCTATTTTATATATGCACTCAATGATTGATTGAGTTGCACGTTCCCAACTAAAGTTTTTCAAGTAATTATTACTTACATCTGTTGGTAACTGCTGTTCCTTTTCATATAATTTAAGCTCATGCAAAACTTTATATACTTTACTATATGCACGCTTAATAGCGCTTTCGTCTATTCTTTTGTACAATAATTCGCCTTCATACATATATTGTTTTATCCTGCTTTCTTTCATAAATCATCTGCAAGAGAGCAGCCATTTAGACCGCTCTCTCTAAGGATAAATGATGATGTTATGCTGTCATTTCAAGTGCCTTTAGGCTCATATGAGGTTCGTAGATATAGTAATTTGCGTTTGCAAGTGTCTTTCTATATTCTTTCTCGCCTTCAAATTCATCAATAACAGCACGTTCTTCATCACTCATTTCTTCATATGGTTTTTTTCCGTATGCCGGAGGAAGCCATTTTTTGTTTCGGGATCCAAAAATATTAAAACGCTTTAACAGTTCATCTGATTTAAAGAGAAGATGGGCTGTACCCTTTTTGTAAAAGGTAATCTTAAAGCATTTAGTATCAATATTTTTTGTCTCGCCGTATTCTTCCGCTTCCTTTAAAACTTCTTCTATGTTCTGCCCGTCTGTAATGCCGCCGTCGAGGTAACAAAATACCTTTTCAATATCGGACACTTTTCTTAAAAGTTCCCATCCGGTCGGTTTGTACGTATTCCAAATGGAATCCCAAGCCTTCATATACGGAATAACAACTTTTTTGTTTACATACCAGGCCTTATTGGTAGCCCATCCATTATAGAAATGAATGTTATTATTACACTCAGGGTACCATGAATGAACACTTGAAAATTGCTCAAAGAGATTCATAATGCAATCTTCAATGCCTTTTACGAGATTTTTTGACATTTCAATCTGCATTTCTTTGATGTTATAGTAAGAAAACTCATAGTTCACAAGTTCATCAACCTTGGAACGGTATAACTCTAACTGCTTAAGTGTCATTTTGCCGGTGAACTTAGAATTCTGAAATAACGCATTCCAGTATTTTCTTCTTACTTCTTGTACATACTTATTGATGCTTAGCTTCTCACTGTATTTGTCAGCACTTAATGAAAGTCTGAGAACGCTTTCTTCATTCATCATGTATTTACGCATTCCTTTAAACTCTCTTATGAGCTTAATTCCTGCGCTGACTTCTGTTTCATAGATCTTAACAGCAGCCTTAATGAAATCGTTCTCAACAAGTTCTGATGACTCAGTGATTTCCTCTTCACAGTAGTATTTTTTCTGCATTTCCTTTATGAATTCAGAATCAAATTCCGCATCGGGAATGCTGACTTTAATAACGGCTACTTCAACATCTGTCTTTCTTTCAGCAGAAGCAAATTCTTCCTCGAAAAATTCGATAGATGCGTTTAGTTGCTTTAACTTCTGCCGTAATGCCATACGCTGATTTGTGCAAGCATTACGGATAGTTTCAGCATTCAGAATACAGATGATATTACCGCCATTTTTTATCAAGTCCAGAGCTTTCTCCAAATGCGCAGCTCCGCAAGAGAAGGGTGGATTCATTATAATCAGATCGTACTTAACAAATGTAGAAAACGTTAAGAAATCATCATGTATGACTCTATACCCTTTTGATTTCAGTATGGCTTGAAGCTCTTTATCAATCTCGATACAGTCAATTTCATATTTGTTGTAATGTGATTTCATATATTCCATAAGGTAATCACATATATTTCCTTTTCCCGCCGAGGGTTCCAAAATCCGATCAACCTTATTAAAATCGACACCTTCGACGATTTTTTCTATAAGGCTTACCGGGGTAGGGTAAAATTCATTTATATAATTCATATTCATTTATCTTTTCCTTCTTTCATCTTTGGTGAAAAACTTTAAGTTCACGGTAATTTGCTCTAGGTATATTTCAGAATTAGGTCGTATATGTATACGCCAATCTCAACGATACCGGCATGTTTTGAATAAATAAAATTTACTATGTCGGTATCCGGGAGGAGTAAAATTTGTTCCCATGAACAATCGGACATAAACTTGTTATCAAGATAGTCTGTTATATCCTTATCTCTAAATTCATACTCGTAGTAAGCCCATTGGCTCTTAATGGTTTTTAAAAACCTGTTCTTTGCCGATTTAAGGGTTTTCCCACTCACGAAATAAAAGACATCCTGGCCATGCCAATCGAAATCTTTATTTGACTCATGCGCAACAGCAATAAACGTTACCATTTTATTCTCCTTCACTTGTTTTACGCTATGCTTCTTTCTATCTTTGTCGAAAGTGGCTTATCATCAAGTGTTGCAAGATAGCTGTCTTTAACGAAATAGAAGATAGAATCATCAATTTCACGAGCTTCATCTGACACATAATTATCATCTGCATCAAACAATGCCTTCTGTAATTCTTCACCGGCAATGCGGCGTTCTCCGTACCCCTTAATATGAACTGTGCGGGTAGGATATATTCGTTTGTTAAAACTGATATTTGTTATATTCATGTTTTTCTCCTTTAAAAAATAGGGCCTGCTAAGCTTATATTCGTTTAGCAAGCCCTTGGTTTTTTGTGTTAATCTTCCAAATGAAAACCATGATTTTTCAGGTCTTCATAATCTTCAAAGCCTAATTGAATGGCTTTATAATCAAGGTATTCTGCTTTAGGCCAAAGCGCTTCTTCTCCGTTTACAAATACCTTTATTAATTCATTATCTTTCATTTTGGCTCCTGTTCTCTATAAACGTCTTACTAAGCACAATATTTTAGATCATCGAATCTATCCAGTAAGGTTTCTTCATCATCATATGAGCTGTCTGTTGTTTCTATGTCATATGCTAAAAACCCATATTCACTGTTCGATAATGCAGATTTCAAACGTGAATATACATCACTGTCACTAAACATGTCATCAAAGGTTACTGGCTCTGGCGGTTCATATCTGTTGCCGGTTGACCCTTCATTTACATGACACTCAGATTCAACATGAACCTGTAACTCAACTGTTGTTGAGTCAATATAAGAAGCCTCTGCAGATGTATTATCCCATTTTGCTTCCAGGTTTTTTTCTATGCTCTCAGTATTGTTAATTAACTTAAGAGCATCTTCCTTCCGGTAAAAGGCGACTTCGTAAGTGAAATCGCCTGTTTGCGTTACAGTCATTGTTTAACTCCTTTCTACGGTAATTCCGTAGTACTTATCCGGCAGATATTCAATGCCGTCTACAATCCACATATCCATCGCTTCAATGGAACCGTCTTCGGCTTCTTTAATTATTCCGACAATTGTTCCTACGGGCGCCTTTACCTTTGGGTTCTTGCCCCTTACGATTTCAAACTTTGAATTGCATCTACTTTCGTACATTTCTGTTTTCATTACAGTAGATGATGTCATTTTAGGGTGCTGCGCTTCGTAGTTTAAAGCGTGAGCAACAAATGAGGTATCATCCAGTTCTTTGATGAAACGTATTTTTGTAGAGCATAACATTGTATCCTCTTCGTCAATATCGCCTCCGACCTCTACTAAAAATACCTTACCCATGCTGTAATAGCTGTCTAAGGGATTTCTTGCACAATGGAAGCCGTACTGATGACAAAAAACGGTGTTATCAGTTTCTTCATTAGGGGCTACTTCATACCATTTGCCTAACGGCTTGTTATAGGTATAAGGCTGACCGCATAATGCTCTTAATTCGTTTGATACAGCCTTGTAAGCAAGGTTGTTCTTGTTTACGTTAAATCCATTGATTAACATACTTTCCTCCTAAAAGAAGAGAAGAGGAGCTTTTCGCTCCTCTTCGAAATTATTCGGCATCCATGAATTCTATATCTTCATCATCGCCGGTAAGTTCTTCATCCATCGATTCATCGATTTCTTCGGTTTCATCGGTGTCGTTTTCATCAATGTCTTTGATAAACCAGCGTTTAGTGTTGGTTTCTTCATCGACCTGATATCCCATACGGTTTTCTTTCTTAAGACGTTCAAAGAGTTTTTCGTCCTTTTCGGTAAACTTATACCCAAGAGCGAAATTCTTTTCTAAAAGGTTTTCGGCTTTTTTAACGTCCTTTTCAAGTTTGGCTTTCTTCTTAGCCGCAGCTTCTTCCTTCTTACGCTTTGCTTCTTCGGCTGCCTTGCGGGCTTCCTCTTTTTTGCGCTCCATTTCTTCGATTTTTTCCTTATCGTCAAGCTCGTAATAAGTGTAGATCCATTCTAAGATTTCCGTGGAACTAATCATCACAGGCATTTTAGAGTTCTTAATCGCCCGCTTTGATGCTTCCTCGATGCAAAAATCAAGCAATCGTCTTGCTGATTTCCAAGGCTGAATCAACTGCTGGTCTAAGGTCTGACCCTTCTGAGGATTTCTCAATGCTTCTTTCATGCACTGCCATATGCCGTTAGCCATCATCTGTAATGACTGCACCTGCAATACGTCCTCTACGTTGTTTTCCTTAATAATGTCATTTGTGGCCTCCATAATTTGGTCCATAAATACTTTGTAATTTGCGCTCATAAGCGTCCTCCTTTTTCTGCAAAAAAATAGAGCCGCCTATGAATAGACGACTCTTTATGACTACAAAATTAAGTTTATGTAGTTATTTTAGCACAGTATACATATGTTGTCAATGTCTTGTTCCTGCGGCTAAGCGCAAGGCTTATTGTATTCCCGTACCGATTACAAAAGGCAACAGTTCATCTTTGGTTAACTGCGGAAAAACGTAAAGCAACGCATCAATTGTCTCACCGGAATCCATATGCTGATTGTAAATGTAAGAAATAATTCGCCCGGTATGGAACGAATCATCGCTTACTTTACGTTCTAACACAATATAGTCATGTAACTTATCCATGCTCCGTGCGCATATTGCGTTATGCTTTACAAGTTCGATGCCCCTTTTCTCGATTTCTTTCTTTATGATTTCCTCCCGATCCGTTGTGTGATACGAGAACTCGTAATACTCTACGAGAGCATTTACCAAGAAATCCGGTGTTTCTGATGCTGAATCTACTTCTGTAATACAGCAACCGAACCACCATTCGGGATAGTTGGCAAGTAACCATTTCTCGGCTTCTCCAACACTTTCAAATTCGCCTTCTTCAAGAAGAACCATTTTATCAATTTGCTTATATGTCGGATGTTTATGCTTTTTATCCCAATCATAGTAAGACGGAGTAGTATCATACTTTGTGCCGGTAATCTTAAATTTCTTCATCATTATTTCTCCTTTTAATTAATTATACTTTTTTCGTATTTTAATACTGTTAATCCCGTCAGATTATCTATCCCAATTTTCTTGCAGCCTGCACTTTCATACTTAGCTACCAATTTATCGGAAGCCTCCAGGTGTAATTCTCCAAACATTTTATACAATGCTTCGAGTGTCGGCCTTAATAACTTCTTGTTACTGAATATCGTTAAAAACTCTATCCAGTTGATGTAAGTAGAACAGCTTATACCGTTTGAGGTTTCAGTTTTCTCGGAAATATATACATGCCCGATAGTATAAATATCGTCTGCGATTATTTCAAAGTTTCTGTCTGCGCCTACATCGCAATAATTTAACGCATCATAGTCACCACACACATAGGGAATTTCTTTTAATGTTATGCTGCTTCTCATTTAATTCCTCCATATAAACAAAAGGCGCCAAGGCGCCTCTTGTCTTTTCTGTTATTCAATTTTTACATTGATGTTCTGTCGGCTATTTCTGCCATCTTAGCCTGATTGAGTCTTGTATCACCGTGAACACGGCTAAATGCAAGATATCCGTTCATACGGTCAATCTTGGTAAGATTTTTGCTTCCGCAGACAGGACATGTGTCCATTTCTAATTCTTCGTGACCGCAATCGTCGCAGTACGCAAGAGAGAGGTTTACGCCTTCATAATAGCCAATTTTCATAGCTCTTAATACAAGCGTTTTCATTGCTTCTCTGTTATAGCCTAAATGGTAACGGCAATACTGAATCTTGCCACCATTGAAGTAGTTCCAGAATCTTAATTCCTTATCCTGCTTCTCGATAGGGCTAATGTTTTCGGATACGTGACAATGAAATGAATTGCTCACATACGGCTTATCTGAAACATTGGTTATGATGCCGAATTCCTTGCGGAACTGATCTATCTGTTTTCCGCAGAGGGTTTCTGCCGGAGTTCCGTAGATTGCATATAACCAGCCGTCTTCCTTCTTATACTCGGTTATCTTTTCGTTGATGTACTTTATTACTTCAAGAGCAAAGTCGCCATCTTCACGAATTGATTTCTGATTGTAGAGTTCCTGCAACTCGTTTAAAGCCGTAATTCCAAAACTTGCTGTCATGGGTCTTAAGAAGTCAAGTCCAAGCTTGTCGTTAAGGCCAAGATGTCCTCCATAAAAACCACCTTCGCAGAATCCTAACGGATTTGCTGACGCTTTCATGTTTGCAAGGAAATCATATGTCCTTTTGTGGATGCCTCTAATCATTTCAAGATAATAGTCGAGAACTTCATAGAAGTCTCTGTTTTCTCTTTGAGCCTTTGCATAAATCATAGGCAGATTGAGAGATACCGCACCGATGTTGAATCTTCCGACAAATACAGGCTTATCATCTTCATCAGCAGGCTCCATACCGCCCCTTTCATACCAAGGGCTTAAGAATGCTCTGCATCCCATAGGAGAAATGGCCAATCCGTACTTCTTATAAATAGAAGGTACATAACCATCGCCGGTAAGAGATAACCAATCAGGGTACATAGTCTTTGCAGAACAGTCGATACCGTCCTCAAAAACGTCTTCCATAATTTTGCCTGCCCCGTGAATGTTTTCATCGTATAAGAATACGAGCTTAGGGAAGAGTACAGGCTTTTTAAAGCCTTTCTTTCCTTGTCCTTCTTTTCTTACCTTAAGAATTGCCTTACATGCTTCTTTACCCCATTTATCAGTACACAATCCGAAGGTTGCTGTGATAAACGGATAATCGCCTCGTGACGATGCTACTGAGTTGAACTTGTATTCCCAACCTTGGAAACCTTGTTCAAAATCTCTTATAACATCATCTGTGGCAAGTGCTTCGGCGGCTTCTTTCGTCATGCCGCATTTGCTCATGTACTTTTCAACATATGCTTCGTAAGACTTCTGCGCATAAGGAGCAAGAATCTTATCGACTTCCGGTAATGTAAATCCACCGTACTGCTGTGAAGCTGCCATGAGAGTAATGTCACCGATTACATCGAATGCTACATCCAGGCTCTTAGGTTCGTTGTACCATAAGTTACCCATTTCAAATCCATCTGAGAGAACGTTGCGTACATCAAACAGACAACAGTTCATAGTATCGGATCTTGACGCCATATCGTGAATGTAGATATAGCCGGCCATGATAGCTGCTATTTCCTTTTGGTTAAGGAAGTATTCTATATATGTCTCTTTTGAATAAGCTTCGTACTTCTTAACTCGCTTTGTTGATACTAAAGCGGAGTCAGCATTTGCATTAGACTTATCTCCAAGAAACTGTATGGCCTGACATTCAGCCTGTATTGTTGCCATCATTTCCGAATTGCGTTTAGCCCAATTGCGATAGTCCATATAAGACTTTGCAACATCTGGCCTAATCTCTTGAAGCGCTGTTTCAACATATGAGTGAAGAGTAGCAACTTCAATTACATTATCCGGCAAAGAAAAAACTCTGTTTTCAATCAGCCCGATAATTCGTCCATATTCATCATCAGTAATTACAGTATTTATTCTGTTTGCTGACTTTGTAATCGCATTTGCGATTTTTTCGGGATTCCAATTTTCAAGGTTTCCTGCTTTTTTTCTAACGTAGAATTTCATTAATCCTCCTAACTTTTAAAATAAAAAACAGACATATCCCGAAGGAAATGTCTGCCCTTTAAAACTATTAAACTTAAGTAACTGTGTTCATAATAGCACACTATACAAATTTAATCAAGTGGTAACGTTACAATTTGCAAATTAATTTACGAAATGATACCATATATATAGAAGTTGAGACTTCGGAAAGGTTAATATGAGTAAAGTTATAGAGTTTAAAACTAAACAGAATTTAATAGATGAAAAGCATAAACAGTTGGAAAATGATTTTGCTGATGCCGATGCAGCTTTTGCTGAATGGAAAGCAATTGCAAGCTCCGGGAAGAAACCTTCATTAGAGGAAACCAAAGCCCTTTGGAGCCGTATGTTAAAGCCTGATAAATCTTTGAGTGAATTACATAAATTAAGCACAGGAGAGGAGAGAAAGAGCATTTTGGAATCTGCCGCCGAAATGACTCTTAAAGACTTTTCCAAAGGCGAATTAAAGTCAGGATTTCTTACCGTAGATCACGTTGACGAATTTGATAATCTTTCGGAAGAAAGATAAATAAGGTGTCGAATGAAAGTAATGAACATAATGACTAATATTGAAAAGCAAAAAGAACATTTCAAAAATCATGTTGCCACGCTCACTGATTACGGCAACATAAAAATACTTGATTTTGCGAATCCCGAGTCTTCACATTACAGAATCAGATTTCTGTTTGAAGAAGACCATTGCAAGCTGCATATATCAGGCGATTTAGGAGAATTGGTTGCTACTAATTATAAAAATATGTGCTATGAGGGCTTTACCGATTTTGTACATGATACAGGCTATTTTGAGGGTAAAGTCGATTGCCATAATCGACCTTTTTACGAGTATGATTACAACAAAGCAAAACTGGAGTTGCAGGAACGTTTCGAGGACTACGAGGTAACTTCTGAATATGATTGGAAAACCGACGAAGAATACCGAGATGAAAAAATAGAAGAGATCCTTGATGATTTAAACTCCAATACCGGTTTAGGTTCAAAAGCCTATGAAATTTTAAGTGAGATTGACGGTGATTGTTGGGAATACATCAGTAATATTGGCAAAGTAGAAACAGGCATTCTCGATCTTTATATGTTGGCTTTTGAATTGGCTCAAGAGCAGTTGGCATCTAAATAATGAAAGTAGGTGATAATAATTGCTTTGCTATAAAGGTATCTGCAAATACAAGACCGACAATTCAAATCTTTGCCTTAAGGATAAAGATAACGGTTTAAAACCTACGAAATGTGATTTACACCATAACGAAAATAATCCTAAATTTAAAGAGTGCCGTTACGGTTCAACTTCTTGCAAGGAAAATTGTTATTGGTATGCCAGTTGTGTTGAAGTGTAAAAGAAGTCCTTATTAAATTAATTGGTAAGCCTCCCTCTCACAGGGAGGTTTTTTTTACTATTTTTCAGCTTTTTTCATTACACGTTTTTGCAGAAAACCATATTTTCATAGTTTATTGCATATGTAATATCCAGTAATATTACTCCAACACCATCAAAGCCTGTATTTACGAGGGCTTTTGTTTTCTTATTACACTTTTCGTTTTTCAGCTTATTCGGTTTTTCAGATTATTATGGTATTATAATGAAATATTTTTTCAGAAAACAAAAAAGCCACCGGAATTTTACCCGATGGCCTCTTCTTTAATTTAGATTACGTTCTGTAACCACTCAAACATTTCATAAGCAAGGGTTTCTGTCTCTTCGAGAACGCCGAACATATAATGTCCGGTTTCCTTCTTGCTTGCTTTGTTAAGCTCGAAAAACTTATATTTAAGTCTCTGAATGCTCTTATTGAAGTTATCCTGCAATCTTTCAACAGTAATATCGTTATCAATATCACTGATTGACTTGCCATAATCACGAATCTTGGCGATATGCTCCTCGATTCGGCAGCTTACTCCGAACTCTGCAATCAATACGGTTGCTTCCCATGTACAAGAACCCACAGCATTAAAAAATAAATCCATATCCATCTTAAACATAATAATAGCGCCTCCTTTGCGCTCAAACTTTCGTTTGTATAAACATCCCCGCCCGGAGGATGTGATTTTAGTCAGCACCCCGGGCGAGTGACGTTCTCATTAGGAGGACGATTTATATATGTCAACCTCCGCATAAGCGAAGGATACTCAAGTATCCCGCTTATTAGCGGGGTTATGAATCTATTTTGCAGTTCCGAGAAAAGGCTTCTCTCGTTTTATTTATCCCTTCTTAAGTTAGGGTTTTTACTCCTTTCTTCTTGGCTTACCCTTGAAGAAAACTGCAAATTAAAAAATCCTAATCATTTGCCTCTTCCAGAGTAATAAACTCAACTTATACAGCCTTCGTTGGCTTGTACAAGATTTAAGACAAAACAATTAAGATTTGATGTACTCATAATAGCATACTATACAATTATTTGCAAGCACTTTTTTATTTTGCTATAATATTTCCAAGAAGAGCGTATTCACGCTTGTTTTTAAAGGAATAGAACATGATTAAATTAACAGATGTATCAGTAGACACGGAACCGATCAAGATAGAAGATGACCTTGATAATAGATTAAAGAAACATTGTAACGAGCTGCTTAACGCAGCCACCTTGCTTAAATCAGGCAACGCTAACGCTTCATTTTCTATTGATAAAGAACGTACACTTCTTACCGAGAGCAAGACCATAGAGAATATTTGCCATGATTACCTTATTAATAGAGGTAAAGCTTCCCTTTCATATGCTTTTACAAAAGAACTTGTTTCCGTTGATATTATTAAGGTAAATAATGGGTACCGATTTGTGTTTGGAGAATTATTTCCCTCCAGGGCAAATATCATTAATAAGAGCATACTTAAAGGATATTCAAGAACGCTTTCGCACGGATACCGTCCGGCAATAGAAGAGAAGATGAATGCAATAGCGAAAGAAGATAAGAGTATCCGCTTTAATACCAAGGTTGCTGTTGTCGTAACCCATTTTTTCGCAGATGAATCTCAGTTAAAGGATTATGATAATCTTGAAAGTAAGCCGATTACCGATGTAATCACGCCATATTTTATTAAAGATGATTCCCCTCAGTATATGTCTTTGCATTATGAATATGCTTTTGATAATCATCCGCATAGCGAAATTCTTATTACATCCGAAGATGAATACTTTAGATCTAAATTGGCATAAAAAAAGAAGCAAGCCCTCAAATTTACAAGGACTTGCTTTTCTTTATATAAGCTTTGTTATATAGGAAACGATGTTGCCTAGTCCTGACCTTTGTGCCAGATGATAGAGGCTTACTATTACGGCCCATATGCCGGTATAGTATAGTACTTTATATAAGACCATAGCACCCACAAAAGTAAATAAGACTTTTCTTAATATTCTGAAATAGAATCCTCTTGCTCTCATACTTTCTCCCTCCGATAAAAAAATAACGAGAGGGCTTCATGCTCTCTCGTTAAGACAATTTTATATTGTCATATTAGCACACTATGCTTATATTGTCAATTATTCGGCTCATAGTCCTTAAGTTGCTTTAACTGCTCCTCATTAAACTTAGTGTAGTACTTTATCGTTGTTTGCGGTGTAGTATGTCCTAAAGCCTTCTGTGTAAGGTATATATCTTTATACCGATAATACAGCATCGTGCCATAGGTCTTACGAAGCGTATGAGGCGTTATTTTGACGCTTGACGGAACAACCGCCTTGGCTATATCTTTAATGATATTCTCAACCATTCTTGTAGTGATTCTTTGATGTTTAAGAGATACAAACAAAGGCGAATTCATTGGGATATCGTTAACGTTCTTATATCCCATAAGCGTCGCTCTTTCCTCCTCCATATACTCTAATAATGCAGCCGATACTTCATTTCCGAAGTACACAAACTGTTTATCGCCACCTTTCCTTATTATAATTATACGTTGCTCTTTAAAGTCTACATCTTCGTCATTAATATTAACCAGCTCTGATACTCGTATGCCGGTACCTAAAAACAAAGTGAGTATTGCCATGTTTCGCTTTACAGTTTTTTCGTGGAACTGTTTAGCCCGATCTGATTTATTGGAGCCTGTTTCGGCCACGTCAAAGATGTCTTTCTGCTCATTCGGAGATAATACTACAATGGCTTTCTCTTTGATTTTTGGAATATCGATAAGCTCCATTACGTTTTGCTTTATAAGCTCTCTTCTTTTGAAATATTTAAAGAAGGAGCGAAGAGTAGTAATCTTTCTTGCCTTTCCAGCTTCGGTATTGGTATATACCTTCCCTTCGTACTCGTATTTATTTAAATAGGAAAGGTAACTGTTTATATCGTCTTCGGTTAATTCATCAAGGTCGGCAAGGGTTATATCCATAGCTCTGTCCTTGTCTAATTTGGCTGCCATCCACTCAAAAAATATCTTTAGATCCACAGCGTAAACGTACTTCGTTGATGCTGTAAACTTATCCTGTTTTGCATCAAAGTATCTGCGACAGAAATCAGGGAGTTTATTAACTTCCGCTAAGTATTTATCTAAGTATAACATCTGTACTCCTTATAATTCGGTCAAATTCTTCCAAATCGGGTTCATCGATGTTTTCGTTTGCGAATCCGGGAATATCACCTTTTTTTAGTTTGCCTCTTTTAATGAAGCGTTTGATACATTCGTTCTTATCGGTATCCATGATAACCGCAATCTTTTCATATGTAGGCGGTATGAACCTTAAAATCTGCGCCCGTTCATCTTTGTAAGGCGTGTAGGTATCTAAAATAATATTCTTGCATTTCTGTCCTTTGGTAAGAATGTCTGATATCATGAGCAGATTTCGCTTTGCAAGAATTTCGCTGTATTTCAGTCCTTGCTTATACAAAGTTTCAAAAACATCGTCGGTACTTACATAATCAAATCGGCCCGTTTCCTTTAGCGACTTTGCTAAAGTTGTCTTTCCTGACGCCGGGTATCCTATTAAATAAAATAATTTCTTCATACCTATATTATAGCCTAAAACGGTTTATATATCAAATCATTTCGCAAAAGTATTATTTTACGAAGTATTAAAAGCATGTATTACTACTGTTCTTTTGCCATTAACAGTTATTCAAGCGACCTTCAGCGGTATGTAAAAAAAATTTTTTATAGATTTGTACTGTTTTCCTGCCTTCAATATTTTCTTTGACTTCTCAATTTGTTCCATTTCTTTGTCCTCCTTTTTTGAATATAAAAAGGCACCTTAGACATTATTAAAGTCTAAAGTGCCCTTCTGGCAAATGAATAAATCTAAATCAATAATTTATATCATTGAGTCAAACCCTTTTGTTCTAATTTCTGTATCTGCCTTTGACATAGTCTCCATAGCTTTCATAAATTTCTTACCAGCTTCAATCATTCCCGTTGCCTGCTTCCAATCATCTGGTACCGGAACGATCATTTCTTGAATATGCCTTGGTTGTAAATGTTGCTGTACTGAACCATACTCATCAAGTAGCATCAATGATAATGCGGTTTCTGATGTAAAGTATGCGAGCAAATATGCTCGAAGGTTAAGATCCTTTACCCTTATACGTACCAAATCATCGCTAACAATATAATTCGTAGCCATGTCTTTTGTTGCGTATGTAACCTTCCCTATAGTTCCAGATCGTGAAATTAGAATATCTCCTTCCTCGATTTTTAACATATCAATTGCTTTTTGCTGTGTTACGCTAGCTTTCCTAACATCAAACCATTTCATCGAAAACCTTCGCAACTCAAGCGCAGCATTTGCTGTCAAATATGGTTTCAATCCATCCTTGCTTAATGGATTTTCAACTTTCAAATTAGCAGAATTCCAACGTGGTCCAATGTAAATCCTGATCCCCGCCTCTAACTGTCCTACTGTGGTAGTTGACCAATTCTCCTTGTTGTCATACTCCAAGACCTTATTTAGAGCTTCGTTTAACTTTGGTGAATAATGCTGAGGATTGATATTGTAATGGTCTTTGATTTCACTCCTCATTATAGAGAATATGAATTCTGATTTTTTATGTTCATGACCACTTTTAAACTCTGCATAGGCCTTAGCTATTTCATCTAAATCATGATTCAATTCCCCAGTACTATTACCATTAGCATCAAGAATAAAGACCGAATTTCCTTTTGAATCCTGTCCTATTCTTTGAGATTGAGCCATAAAGATTTTATAGTCATCAGCCGGTTTCTTGCCTTTAGCAGGTTTTGTCAAAAACATTATGCATGTTCTTACTCCAGTATCTGGCTGAAACGTATCCTTATGCAATGTGATTACCGCATTAACCTCATAGCGATCAAGGATCCATTCCCTATATGCTTCATAGCTAACGTTATCCAATATTCCTTTAGGTAATACAATTGCTATTCTTCCACTAGGCTTCAACCAATCTAAACATCTCTCAACAAATAAGAGTTCTGGAGCTTGATGCTGCAAAATATCTTCATCTTTATTGCTGAAAAAGTACTTCCCATTCTCGTCTTTTTTGAAACTATGCCCAAAGTCAAATTGTTTTAACAGTTGTTTATCCGAAATCTGTGATTCAACTTTTTGACCGGAAAAAGGCGGATTGGTAGCTATAATATCTGGTGCATTACTCTTTCCTCTAGCACACCTCGATGTAATCCATGGATCCAAATTATCGTAGGCATCTAAGGAATTACCTCTTGTCATACCAGATTGACCATCACCAGTTAACAGCATTGCACACTTTGCAATTTTAACCAGTCTCGCTGCAATTTCCACAAGATATACACTATCTTTTATTGTTGTAATCTGCCTATCTCGAACCGGCGAATTCGGTGCAGTTGATTCAACAACTTTACGCCTTAAATATCTAAATATACCAGTAGCAAAACCACCGCTTCCTCCAGCAGGATCCAATGACCTTTCGCCTATTTGAGGATCAAGCATTTCTACCATCATATTTACAACCAGTCTATTGGTAAAGAATTGACCTTGCTGCCTTTTCAGATTGATGTGAGTAAACTGCTCATAGGTTTCTCCCATAAGATCCCAGTCATCAGCATCATCATTTCGCGCAGCCAAGCTCCAGTTCTTAAGAATTCCCACTGCTTCAGCAATACAGTCATCCCCAACTTGTATTTTCTCATGTGCATCAAATACATCCGGATATTGATCAGCATATTCTCTAAACAACGTTTGTATATTAGATGCTGCCTTCTTCCTTCCATCACTTGTTTGAAAGTCAGCCCCAGTAATCCAAAATCTTGGATAGTCACCAATGGTGGTTTCATCTTGAATCTTAGCTAAAAGAATACGTACCATGTCCATAGCTAAATCAAAATCTTCATTTTCCATCCCTCGACCATATAATTTATTATGGCAGGCAGATAACAAAAATCGAACATTATGAGGTCTTGGCAAGCTCCCTTTCTTTGGGATCTTATCATCTGAATTCCAATTCTCGCCAAATCTAGGTAACGATAAAACCTCATCCAAACCAACTTTACTTCCAGTTTTTTTCTTGAAAACAGATAAGCTGTCACCGTTTGTCCAGACTCCACCCACAGCAGAAGTATTGAAGATATATGATACCAGCTGTGTATATCCTTCAGTAGCGCTAGGCTTTTTGCATTCGACTACAAAGAGTATATTCCCTTGATCTCTTTTTAATGCTGCCTCTTCACTTACATAAACAACAATATCACCTCTGATTTCTCCACCATTATCATCAAGTAATATTTTCGATCCCTGCTGAATTGGAACTTCCCTGAGCATATAGGATTTTGGATACCCATAATCGGCAACCAAAATATTAATAAACTTCTGTCTTACCCGTTCTTCTGGGGTGTCCTTCAATATCTTGCCCGACAAGGTATCAATGATATCTCCCTCATCATTGAACACTACATCATTGTTCGTATCCATCGTCAGCATCACTCTCCTTATTTTTTATTATTTTAGAAGCTTCCAACAATGCTGTTCTTCTTACAAATTCACTATAAGAAGCATAAGCTTCTTTTATTGAAGCCCTCTTTAATAATTCTAACTCCTCTTCACTCACTCGAATACTCATTGTCACCGTCTTTTTCATGGCAGAAACCTCCAGTTGATATTATAGTTTTGGCGCGTGGCAATGTCAATACAATGTCACACATTGTTGCGATTCATATTAATGTGTTCCATACGCTTACGCAATGCATCCTTTTGCTCTACTGATAACTTTCTTGGCTTACGATAAGTAACGACAGATTTAGGCATCTCATAGGTCTTATCGATATCTGTTTCACCTATGCACTTGAAGATATCGGGATACTCGGTAACTAACGCATCAAGTTGTCTCATAACAGCCTTATCACGGGTATAAACGTTCGCATTCGCTTCCTCGGTTGAAATTGATAATAAACACTTTATAACTTATGGTATTAATTAAAGCAAAAAAAAAAGACGTTGATTTCTCAACGCCTTGATTTTGTTATGAAGCAAGGACTACATTTAATATTCTGTATTCCTTGTTTTCCCAACCTATTGAGGTTAGTATCTTTTTAAATTGAATTATTGCATCATCGCTGCCATCTGCATGAACTGTAACGATTTTGTAATGGCCATCTATATAGGCTTTCACCTGATAAGTTGGCTTTGCTTCTCCATCTTCTTCCCACAGCATAGATTTACGGACCTTGTTAACTATGCTTTCAACAATAGGTACTAAAGCAACTGTTTCGTCGCCATCGTTAGTATCTAAGCCTTTACATAATTTTTTCTCGTGGCCCATAGCTGCAAGAAAGATACGCTTCTCCTTATCTGTGAAGTGTATATTTCCCATTCTGCCCCCTTAAAATCTTACATTTCGTATATCAGCGCCCAAGACCTTATAGAAAGCCTTGTAATTGGGCGACTCGGGATCCAAAACTGCATATACAATCTTTTTAACCGTAGACGTTTCGAAATATTTCTTGAACATCTGCGCTACAAGCGTAGCATCACATCCGAACACACCGCACCCGAAAGCTCCAAAAATCAATGTATCAATCGGTTCCTCCGCAGCTTCGACAATGAACTTTAAGAACATGATCCTCGCTTCAATTGTCTGCTCTACTTCTCCGTTTTCCTGGTTGTATTTAAGAAATGCCGAAGCGTTAGGAGCTGCGCATGTGATTACATCAAACAGTTTCTTTTCGCCCTTATGCTCGAATACTACATCAGGTGAATACAATGCTCTGTTTTGATACAAAGCTCGGTTAAGATGCTCAAGATTCCAATCATAAAAGTCCTGATGTCTTGAAAGAACCTCATACAAAATTGATTCATTGCATAAGCTCTCTTCCTGCGCCCACTTTCCGTCTATATAGCCTCCTCCCGGATGCTTGTATGACGCAAAGTTAAGAATCGCTGTTCTGCCTTCGCCATAATGAAATGCTGCGGTGACGGTATCACTTGCACTCAACTCGACATGAGGCTTTTCGCCCTCATTGGCTTTCTCTTTGTTCAAGTACTCAATCATGTCGTTGTTTGAATAGCATCGTGTGTTTTCCGCACAATTATAAATTTCTTTAAAATATTTGCGTTCCATTTCGGCATGGTGGCTCATGGCTCCCTGTACGTTTAAGCCGTTCTCTCTCCAGTAATTTGTTTTATCATTCATAATTTCATTTTCTCCTTTCGCAGGCCAACAGCCTGCCCTGTTTTTTATCCGGGGTTTGCACGCCGGCCTATTTTCTTTCCCCTGTGAGAAAGTTGTCTTTATTTGATTTTAATGTGTTCATTATTTTGTCCTCCTAAAATTTTGTAATGTTTGCGACTACTTCATCCTCTTGAATGATGTAATCTTCAATGAACTTAATATTTTCAAATAGGATTTCGATCTCTTCGTCCGGAAGTCTATATCCGTATATTTCAAAGAAATCTTTCTTTATGATTACGCGCTTTCCTTTATTGGCTATTATCAGCTTAGTCAGATCACGTAATTTTTTTTCGTTTTTGATAAAACTTTTGGCGTTCATTCAGCCTCCTATTAAACAAAAAAACATCCGAAGATTTTCCTCAGATGTTTTCCTTATGACAACTCGTTTAATTTGATAAGTAGATTATACAACAATAACTAGTATAATGCAAGACCCATTTATCTTCATGAAATTAATCAAATATTTGAATCATTTTGCCTGCTTCACTTGCTTATCCATTCCTGTTCAATACCAAACAGTCCACAACCCCAATTATCGAGTAACCACTGTTCGCCGTTAGCGTTCAACTCTTCTACTCTTTTCTTTGCTTTCTTTGATGAAGTCCAAAGACTATCAATTTTGTACCATGAATCGCCATTTTCACAGCAAGCAATAACGATATATACAAGTTTCATTTATTGTCCTCTTTGTGCTTCTCTATACATAACATTTCTATTTTCCTTTAATTCTTTATCTTATGGTATTTAACGATATACCCTGCTTCTTTAATTCTTCAAGCTCCTCTGCTACCTCATTTTGAGCCATCTTGATTTGCCTAAGCCTGTTTTCAGCATCAACTTCCATTAATCCTAGCTTGCTACGTTTCACAAGTAAGGACAAATATCTTCTCTCCTTTTTGCTTCTCATATTCTAGTATTTTCCTTTCCTATTCTTCTTTCATGGCACGTATCAGCGTACTTTTAGCGATGCCGGTCATGGCAGTTATCTGAGCATATGAGTGTGTCTTCTTTAATGATATGGCATGTTCGATTTGCTGCTTTGAATATTTTTTCTTTCTTCCCTCTCGGTAGTCAGGGTTCTGTTTGGCAATCGACTTACCTTCCTGCGTTCTTTGAATTATCATTGACCTTTCAAAGTCAGCGAAGCACAAAAAGATGTTTCTGATCAGTTTGCCGGTTGGCGTATTATCAAGTACGCCCATGTTCAGAACATTTATTGTTACTCCACGGCCTACCAGCTCCTCTACTAACGATATCCCTTGTGAGGCTGACCTTGCAAAGCGATCTAACTTTGTAACAATAAGTGTATCACCCTCTTTGATTTCAGCAAGGAGCCTTTGAAACTCTGGCCTGTCCGTTGTAGTTCCTGTATATGCATCTACATATATAACCTCTGCTCCATTTTCCCTCAAGGCTCGTTCTTGGCCTTCAATAGAATTTCCATCCCTCGATTGTCCTTTTGTGGACACACGTGCATATCCGATTTTCAAATTAGGTTCTCAAACCCTTCTTTCTTAAGTTATTAGTGACACTAAGTTTTGACACCGCCTAATGCCCCTATTTTACGTTCTGATTATTCCTGTATCAAAACTGTTAAGTTATGACACCGTTTAAAACAGTTTCTTCCTATATTATATAGGTAGAAACTATATCTCTTCAATGATTAAGATATCTAATATTCTTTCTGAGGTTCCGGCTCCACTTTCTCTGTAACCATAGATCTTCCATTTTGTAGGGCTTGCCTCATTATTCACGTAATTCATGTAAACACTATTCCACGTAAAGGCACCCTTAAAATGCAGAAAGTCTATAACATCGTTATCCCTGTTCTTCATCGGAATAAATCGATGTACCTGCACAATGTCAAACTCTCTGTCTTTAAATAGTTCTTCAAATGTACGGCTTTTCTTAAACATCATAAAGCTCTTATACTTTTCTTCCATATTAATATGGTACAATACATCTTCAATCATAGTTATGCCTCGCATTATGTGTACTCTTCATAGTCGTTATTTCTGTCTATGTTCTTTTGGTATTTAGCATACTTCTTCTTCTTGGGTTCCTTACGCTGTACTTGCAGCTCTTTAAGTTTCATTGTCTTCTGCAAGAAATTGGACGTTGCTTTGAACTCCCTTTCGTAATCGTCACTATTTCTGTATGCAATCACACCATTTTCTGATGTCTTTATATCGACTATAAAGCCGGTCCAATCGCCATCTTTCGCAGATATCATGTAGCGGTCGCTGAAATGCTCATACAGAGCCTTGTCATCATTTGGCACGTGTATCTCAAACATACAATTGCCTTTTGGATTAACTTCGGCTATGTTTCCAAATATGTATGCGAATACCCTTTCGGTTATTGAGATATTGAATCGATTAAGACACATGCACGGGAATCCTTTTACCACAGGCATATATCCTTTTACGCCTTTAATGTCGATTATATCCATCGTAACCGGTACTACGGCTTTAAGTTCATTTTGCTTTAACAGCATATATACAGCGCCCAGATTAAACACTTTTGTAATTACGCTCTTTAAGTATTCTTTCTCCAGACCGTGTTTTTCGTGGTAAGCACTGATGAAGTTAAATATATCATTAAGGTCATCATATGTTGCCTTTCTTAATACCGCTGTCGCATACAGTCCGTTGACGCTCTTTCCCTTTCCTCTATTTTTTTGCTTATGTCCTTGCATGGAAGGCATTGCAATCGGATATTTGATTTCAACGGCATCCTCTCTGATATAGTTTTTAGGTGTTAACCAACTTTTATCTTGGTTATAGCATTCGTATAACACTATCAGATCACTCATGGCCTTTTCGTTAAGGTACTTGTAGTAATCACGAGGTTTCATTATGTAATTATCTTTATACTGATTGCAGTCTATACACAATGCAACAAGGTTCGCTTCGATGTTTGTGCCACCCTTTGATATGGGAATGAAATGTTCAACAGTAACTTCATTTAACGCAAGCTGCTTACCGCAATGGCAACAGCAACCGTTTGACTTTGCCAATATGTTCTGTTTAACATCATTCGGAAACATTATTCGGGGTGCTATTTGTTCTCTACCCACTCTTTATCTCCTTTTTGGCATATCTTCTGCTGAAATTACTTTATACACGTTCTTAGGCTCAGGACATTCATCTAAGAATTCACACATTGATAAATCCTCTGAGCGAATATAATAATCGTCGCTTCCCTGGTATATCTCGCCAGATATAAAAGGTATGTCAAATACCATACCAACATAAGGTAATTTATACCATCGAGCTTTGGAAGGAGCCTTCTCAAACTCGTATTCTTCATCAGAAGCGTTGATTGTTTCCCAATTGAACTTTTTTGATATAGCAGTATGAAGTGCGATGTCCTCCATTACTACCTTTGCAGATGGCGTAAACTCCGAGTCTTCACAGCCGTATAAAAGGCCATACTCTTTGTTTTCGTCAATCGTAACGAAAATATTGAAGCGCAGTTTACTTGATGCTTCGTCAAAGTTTTCTCTCACAAAGCCGTTAATGCTGTCTAATATATATCCTAACTCGCTGCTATGATCATGTGCGTTAGTCAACAATTCAAACTCCGGCTCATTGGATTCTATTTTAATGACAAACATCTTTCTATGGTTTGTCTGTACTATTGTTCCCTTCATATCGTCTTTCAGTATGCCTTTCTTTCTTTTAAGTATAGCATACAATTATGACTAATGCAAAAACACATAAAAGCATATTACTATGAAACCTTTCACTTGCATAAAAAAAGCCCGGCACATTCCACACATGTACCAGGCATTTTAAAATTTAAATATTTACATCATTTTTTAAATGAAGATCCTTGTCGATTCGAAAGAACCGCTTAATAAAAGAGAGGTTTTATCGGATATAGTGTCTAATGTTTTATCCATTCCGACCGACAAAACTTCATAAGGTTTGCCTTTTTCGTCTAATACCCCTAAGCCGTTATAGAATAGCTCTTTTGAACCATCCACAACAACTGCGGTATTATTGCCTATTTTCATAGTTTTTAACACGTTACAAATAGTCATACGGTTCCTCCTTCCATCTTATCTAATTCTAATCGATATATTTGAAGTGCTTTTTGTGTCTGAATAATTTCAGGCTTTGTAAGCTGAAGACTTTTAGCGTTATTTAAAAGATATTCCTGCGCTTCTATTTCACATTCAATTCTGATTTTTGGTGTTCCGTCGTTTTTACCGTCACGATATTGAGCCGCATGAAATAATTCTTCATAAACAGCCGAACGGGATGGCTTTTTTCTGAAAAGGATTGTGTACCCGTTGAGAGTAACTGCCTCTGAGCCTTGAACATCAAGGAATTTTTCTGACTCCTCATTACATATATACTTACCGCCAAGTGATTTAAATTCTTGCATTAAGCTTAAGAATTGAGATTTTGGCATTGGCTCTATATATGTATCTGGCTTTGGCTTTCGCTCCATATTTCTTAACCTTTCTCTCTCGTTTATTCCAAGTTAGAGAAAGTCCTTAAAGGACTTCTCTATATATCTCTATACGAGAAATCCTTCTTGGTAAGGATATTATAACATTTCTGAAATCTTTTGAATAGTTTCAGGATTTCTGTTACTCTTCCAATTCATCGGCTCTTTCAATTTCAAAGCCGCCGGAATACGGGTCATCGTCAGAAATGAATTCGCCACCGTCGATGTCTTCGGCTTTCTCCATTGCATCGTCAGCGGATTCTGCTTCAACATCAATATAACAGTAGGTTGTCATCTTTGCTCTTACTCTGTATTTCATGCTACCTCCTTAATGAACAACTCAAACTGTGCGTGTGAATCAGGTCTTTGGATAAGCACATAAGGGCTAGAGCAGATTTCGTTCTTAAAATCTTCTTCGCTCAATAATTCTTCGCCGTTATCATCCTTGCCATCCGAAAACTCAGATTCCTCAAACGCCTGCTTGTACCATTTGTACGCACATTTAAGCTGTTCTCCTCTGTTAGTGAACAGTTCCGTATTGGACTCGGTTCCGTTCATCCAGCCTTCGGTATCAACCCATGTTACTCCATATATTCTTTTCATCTATTCATTACCTCCTCTAAAAAGTTCTCTTTCCTGCTTAAGAGCAGTTATTTCTGTATCAAGCAAATCTCTTTCAGCCAGCTTTTTTTCGATTGCTTCATCGAACTGTTTTATTCTTGTTGCGGTAGGTACCATGTCATTAATCAGTCTCATACCACCTATCTTATAAATAGCAGCAATCTGCTTCTTGCCCTCTACCGCCGGTATTGAAGGGTGATAGCAATAGACAAATTCGATCACTTTGTAATCCTTTGAATCTACTTTCTCACCTATAAGATTTTCAAATTCTTCTTTCATCATAAGCCTTTTCTCCTTAAATTAAAGAGGGTAACAACTGTGCTACCCTCTTCCTTCTTTTTACACCGCAGGTTCACCTTCGTTTGCGGCGATTTCCTTTAACAACTCTTTATTTATCTCGTATATGGGATATTCACAATATCCTGAACGAACTGTTCGTCCAGTCTTTTTACCAATTCCATTTTCTAACAAAAATGCTTCTGCAAAAGGACAATTGTTTGTGTCGATAGCCGTACAACTATCGTCAATCATTCCGGGCAGCCCAACATTGACTGTAAGTACTGCTAAAAGTCCTTCTTCCTCGCTATCCATACTGATAAAGATAGGATTGTAAAAGTTGCCGGGGAGCCTTACAGGATATCTTCCGGTTGCTAAAGTTACGTCTTCATAAGTTCCAAAATCTGTTTCTACTGTAAATTTCTTCATTTTTCTTTTCCTCCTTTTATTTCCTCCTGTTTCCTATCACGCATTTGCTGTCAAAGCTCTCGCCTTTTTCTAAGCGAAATATATACGTGGAATTCTCCGTCTTAAAGGTTACGGTGTCCTGTTTGGCACTTACTGACTGAACTTCTGATGTTCTGACTCCTAACGATTTGTCAGACAGCATAAACATCGCAGCTCCGTCAATGCTTAACATTTCAAATTCAGATCCAATATACTTTTTTAAGCTATTGTTTGTTGTTGTTGAAAGTATCATATAAGTTCCTCCCATTTTTGCACAAAAAAAGAGCCGTTAATTTAACGACTCCTTTTATGACGACATTTTTAAGTTTTATGTGATTATATTAGCATAGTTTTCAATTATTATCAATAGTAATTTGCGTCACGCTTCAAATTCCTTTATAATTTAACTATGAAAGTAATTAATAAGCTGATTTTAAAACATATTTTGAAATATTACGATGAAACCTTTAATCAGGGGCCGTATACCAGAGTTTCGTATCGGATTCATCACCTTCATCGTCCTCAGATGTGGTTTCATTATCTTAAGAATCATATGGATGAAATTAGTCACTACATATCAGATAATATCGGGGAAATTCGTCATGTTATGTGGTTTGAACTGATTAAGGATAAGTTTCTTATCTTTACATTGAATATCAAGGAGAACGGCCATGACTAAGGACGAATATCTTGCCGATCAAGAATATAGAAAAGATAATCCGGCGTTATATCCTTGGTTCGCTTATTTCCAGTTTGGCTTTCATTCTATGAGATATTTAAGTGACGATGAACTTAAAGAGCATATTAGTTTTTATCGGTTCAGTCAAATAGGTAGTAATTGGGTTAGAATGGGAAATCAGCCCATCACTATTTGTCCAAGACAATAAAAAAAGGGAAGCATAAGCTTATGCTTCCCTTTATCTTTTAATTATTTAATCCCCATCTATCATAGAATTCTTTGATTTCTCTATCAACAAGTTCGCATGATTCAAATGCTTCCTTTCCATTGATATAGAGCTTGTCATTATTAAATTCATACAATGAGGAGAGTTCTTTGCCGGCATCTGTAACGTGATATCTGCAATCCGATAAACCGCATGTGTCGGGATAGGTGTATTTTATGGCTATTGCGCTTTCATCTACAACCTGTATCCCAAGCAATATTTTTATCGGAGCAATACCGCCGGTAAGTGTACCTTCAATGTGCTGCTCTAAGTCAAACGCATCTATTGCAATTCTGACCTGCTCTGAACTATCCAATATGTGCCTGTGAGCCACCTTTGGCGACTCATTTTCATTTTCATAATCCAGCTCGAAATCGGTTCCGCAATAATCAAGTTCTGCGGGTTCAAAGTGTACCATATCCCAATTGTCACGAACGAAATCCTTGATTTGTTCATCATTGAGGTTTTCGGGTACTCTTATTATTCCATGCTGTGAAGCATACGGATAAGCTTGTACGCCTACTGCCTTAACTAATCCGTAAGACAATAATATGCTTACATATCCGTTCATGTGAATTGTACCGCAATCTTTGATGCAGTCAGCAATTTCTTTGGCCGCCTTTTCTTCATTGGATGCCTTGTAATACATATCTTCCTCTGTGAGATTAAATTCCGACATTAAGAACTTATATGTCGGGTTTTCTTCATCTGAATAAGGAAGATTTACATCGGTATAGCCGGTAAACTGATAGATATATCTGCTCAAACGATATTTATTATCGATGAATTCAGGATATTCTTCATCAAATTCTCCCGAAGCATGGCTTTCCTGCGGATCAAAGTCTTTCCATGTGATAAGGTCTTTTAACGCATCCATAGAATCAACTTCAACTACCGAAAAGGTATCATTTCCGCATACACCGCCTTCTACCTCGATGTCTGACTTTTCATCTAATAATATCGTAATATTACTTGCAAAGCATCCGGGCATATCATTAACTAACTTGCGAAGCTGCGCTTCTGTCAAAGGATATCCGATTTCTTCTAAGCCCATATTGTTTCTGTTCAACCAAAAAAATCTCATTTTTATTCCTCCTAAAAGCACGCATACCAATTATGTTTAAAACATAATTTTCTGAGATAGTATAAGAAATAGGCGTTTATTTCATTGGTATCGCACAGCTTCTTTACTGCTTCTGCGCTACCTCTTGACTCGCTGTAATCGCTAAGCCATATCTCATTATTAGCATAGCCAATCTCCACTTCACTATCCTGGCGTTGCATTTTCCCGCTCTCATATGCGGTTACGCTTTCTTCAATCTTATTTATTTTATCTTTGATTTCTTTTATGATTTTTTCTTTATCGTTATTCATTTTTTTCTCCAAAAAAGGAGGGATTAAATGAATCCCTCCTTACCTTTTTAATATGTTTTTACGATAGCCCAGGTCTTTCCGTAGTTTTGATACTTTGGATTACTAGGCGCATAATTTTCCGTAGCCATGTACATATACTCAATACCCCTGTTTGATACGATAAGGGCATCATATTCTCTGTTTGCCAAAGCTACTCTTACTCCTTTTCCTTTAGGGAGTTTCTTTACTCTTGCAAGCGATAATACTTTCAGATCACCGTTTGCAATTTCTCTTTCCATTCTTGTCATGGGTTGTCTCCTTACAATAATGTCTCGTACATTTCAATAGGTACGATATGCTCTTCGCCGTCAGGAATGTCGCCGTTGTCCTTTGTCTTATAGATTAATCTATCCTCCAAAACATCAGTAACAATTCCTTTAATCATTCCCATAGCTCCTTCTGCGGTTTCGTAGAACTGAGCAACGGCATCGCCAATTACATATTCCATTATTTATTCAATCCTTTCCGGGAAAGGCTATGCAGCCTCTCCCTCTAAAATGTATTTAATGGCCTTTTCGGCCTTGCCCGAAGCACTCACGATTAACGTTCTGTCCTTTTCAAGAGCCTCTATCCATTTCTGAATGTAAGCTGCTGAATTATCGAACGTATCCTTTGTCTCAAGCCCCATAAGGTTGCATAGACACGCCGCTCCGAGTTCTCCTATTAAGTTTTCCTTTACATCGTCGTAGTCACGATTCAATCTCTTCTCATTGGCTGTCGAATTCACCATTAAGTGATATACAACCGAGAAGTAATCTCCCGATGATTTAAAACTTGTGACTTCCGGACAGGAAATAACATCATTACCTTTGTCATAGGTAGGCTCTTTGCCTTTGCAGATGTCAAATGCAATGCTTTCTCTGTCGATATAGTCGTACACCAAATTTTCTGCTTCATCATCGTCTGACATATCAACGTCAAACGTTTTGTTATACTTGGCTTCGATACCCTCAGTCTGATCTATATCGAAAACTGAATACCACTTAAGAACAGGGATTTTTTCAACTTTCTTATTTCCCTTTTCATCAAGTTCATCGGTTTCCTTTTCATAGACCTTCCAAAAGACAATTTTTGAAGCCTTCTCACCTTTCTTGACTTTACCGCCAAGCTCTGTGATCTGTTTAAAGGTGTAGTACTCTCCGGGGCGACCAAGTAAGCATTGATTAATCAATGAATATCCCTTACCGGTTACACCAGAAATACATCCCTGCTTTCCGTACCATGTCTGATGCCACGGAACGATTCCTTTTTCTAACTGACTGATTATTCTTTCAGTTACTTCTCTCATTATGTCCATATTTTCCTCCTTAGTTACGATTGGTTACTACCAACCAATAACCATCTTTTGTATCATCGTATCTTGTAAAAATGCCAGCTTCTGCAAGGATAATCCTTACACGCTTGCGATCTTCCGCATCACGGCATTTAATACATACTCCTTCTTCTAACATTTAAAATGTCCTCCTTTGCGCAACAAAAAAGAGACCTCTCCGTAATACGGAAAAGTCTCTTTCATTTATGACTACAATATTAAGTTTATGTGATTATAATAGCATAGTATTCAAATATAATCAACTCTTTTTTTTGATATGGTTTACAAAGTAATCCAACCGGACACTTCCCCATTATCATTTGTTTCATAACTAACCGATGTAAGAGTAGAATTGTCCAGCACCAATTCTCCGTTTTTATATTTGGCACTTACAACTGCATCAATGTCCTGGTCATCGCTTATTTCGATTTCAAACTCCTGCGAGATTGTTTCTTCAATTGTTACCTTTACTTTTTTCATTTTTTTCTCCTTAATAACCTTCTAGTTTTCTGCCACAATTGGGGCAGTAATTCATCGGAAAATCGATATGTGCTTCCTGCATGTAGCCTTCTTCGTCGTTAGCCTGACAGATCACCGAAAGCAGATTGTTATCAGGGTATGATTCAGCCCACATATAAAACCCGTTACGGCCTTCTTTGGCTTCCGATTCATACTCACCATTACAGAATTCACACGGAATCTTTTTTCTTGCCATTTTCTTTAACTTTTACCTCTTCGTAATAGTAAAACAGTTCGCTTTCGCTGACCGTATAGTGTTCTCCCTTCATCGGGCCGGACAACTCTTTTACTTCATATTCACGCCTGCCGTGTACCGTGCATGTATCGAGGACGATAATACGGATTCCTCTACCGTAATCCATGCTGTTTATGCCGGGCTTGTATTTCTTACCGACAACTGATTCGTCTATCTTATCAGCCATTATTACTTTCCTCCACGCACTTTAAGTTATATTCTATTTTATTAAATACTATATCAAGGTGTCTTAGGTTCATATCACCTGGTCCGCAAACTGTGCCATGATGAACCCATGCTTCGATATCTATAACAGCCTTTGCCATAGCTTCTTTCAGCTTATCTTCAGGGCAAGCATTTATCCTGTCAATTAATTTTTCAGTTCTTGTCTTTTTCTTAATCATTATTCTTGGTTTCCTCCTATAATAGGTTTTTTATGCCTTTTCTTTGTGATGCCAAGGGCCTGCTCCGTAAGAACCGTCTGTACATTCAGTTCTTCCGCAATTAGGGCAGAATAAATAATTTACATTAGTTCTTACCCTGCCGGTTGGCAACATCAATGCGTCATATTCTTTTTCTTCAAAATATGCGGCTTCCAGTTTTTCACCGCATACACATTCACCAAAATCAATCATTTTCGGCTCCTTTCTTTTTTAGGAAACTTGACAGGTTAAATCTCATTGTCCTGTTTCCTTCTTATCTGTTTCAACCAACGTCGGTGCAAGATCAAAGTTCATATCCATATCCGATATAAAGCTTATGTTATCAATGCCATAAGCGTCGCAAAGGTGGTGAAACGTTTTCTGCAACTCTGTTGTATCTTTTAACTCTCCATGCTCTGCCGGAAGCACAACTCCTCTTGCTACGGCTCTCGTTAATTCATGAAGCCCACACGCCTCGTCATTAACAATCTCCTCGTACTCTTCTTCATAAAGTTTAATCACGATTTCTCTCTTTTTCATCGACTGTTCTCCTTTTTTAATCTTCAAAATTTCTCCTTCTTCATAAAAAGGAGCCTCGCCCAGATGACTTAGACATCTAAGTTGCAGCTCCTTTACAAATCATGAAGTAAATCGTACCAAGTATCTTAGAACCATTGCTGATTCGGAGTAATATACGATTTCGTCTGCTCTAAGCTGTGAACCACGCTCAGCATGAACACAGTTCTTGCCGTACCTTTCTAGTTCTGCCTGTGTGAAGTGATGTGCGCTTGATACTACCAACGGATCTCCGTATGCGGTTTCATATATACCCATGAATGATATATTTGAATCACCGCCGGTCCATCTTGCGCCTATATGGGATGTGTAACCCCAAGACTTCATACACGAAGGAGCAAAGTAAATTCCGTTACCGAACATCTTACCCGTAATTATTGCGTTAGGATTAAGCAAGAGTCCGTTGTTAATAATGGAAAGCCAGTTCTCGTTACGGGAACCGTGCCATAATAACTTCGTCTTTGTTATTTTGTTATCCTTGCAATAACGATTGTATCGATGCTCAAACTTTTCTGACGAAATCTTCCAGGTGCCTGTCACTCTGCCTTTAAGCTCAGGGGCAAGCATATTGTCGATAATCGCCTTGTCTTCCTCAGATGTTTTCTTTACCTTTACATCTGTGAATGGCTGCACATCAGTAGGGTCTTCTTTAAGACCTTCCATAGCGTTTACCAAGTCTTCTTCTCTTGAAATGATCTCCGCAAATTCATCGGGATCCTGGGCGAGAAGTTCATAAACCTGTGCTACTCTTCTTGGAGATATAGCCAAGAGTTCAATAAGTATCTTATTAAACTCGTCTACGGAAGTTGTCTTGTAGAGTTCTGAAAGAAGGCGTTTACTTTCGTCAATCATGCCGGTTGTTACCTTTGATGACTTACACGTTTTTTCGATGTAGCTGCGACAGAATGCTTTTAACTGCTCAAAGAGCTTAACCGCAACTGTTTTCCTTTTTACAGGACGCAAATCATCGATAGTAGGAACCTTTTCCTTCTTTTCATCTGATAAGTAAATATCGGACTTATCCTTGTAACCCTTTGCAATCTTTTCTTCATACTTAATCCAAAACATTGACAAGGGATATTTACAGCTTCTTACGCCAAAACGTTCACCGGCTTTGGAACCGATTCTTCCGTATGTGGCGATTACTTCATCACCTTTCTGTTCCAGCTCGTAGAACTTGTAGTGATTCTTATCACGGCCTGTATAGTCGTTAAGACCATATTCTACACAAGTTAAGTATACGTGCGGATATGTGGCCGTACCTGAAAACCAAAAGTTATTTCTTGTTTCAGAAACCAAGATGGTTCCGGAACGAGTAGCCACTTGATAAGCTGCGCTTCCGATTTCTTCATTAGATACACGAACCGAGCAAGTAGGCTCAAATGTTACAAGCTCCTTTGCTATGGCTCTGTATATTTCTGACTCCGTATTGCTCTCTACATCAATCGATGTCTGCTTTCCGTAGTCGCTCATAAAATAGATTTTCATGATTTTTTCTCCTTATTTTTTAATTTTGGGATAGCAAAAGCGGAGTAGATAATTTCTACTCCGCTACTAGCATTACTGATTCAATATGTACCGGCATTCCCGTTAATGGATCATGCTCGCCAAAAGGTAAAACCTTGAAGAGAACTTTTAGTAAATTGCTCTCAACGTACTTTCGTCCTTTCTTTGCTAAGCCTAAGATTTCCATTGTCGGAAATACTTCTTCAAACTCTTCATCTTCGTCGTATATGTATGAATATCTTGCCATAAGGCTTCTTACATATTCATCGTTGATGAATTCAGAGAGACCTTTTACAACGTCCTCTTCTGTATAGAAGTAATACTTACCGCCGTCCTGTTGTCGAATTTTGGTTCCTTCTTCGCCTACCCTGATTTGAAGTGTAGGACGTATAGCTAAAAGGCACTCAAAACTCGCTTTGTTCGTATCGATCTGTTGTTTTATCTTCTCGATTTCTTTCAGGTCTTCTTCACAAAAACCTTTGTTAAGGTCTATCATTTTACCTCCTTTACAAAATAAAAAAAGAGAGTCTTGGCAAAAGACTCTCGGTTATGACTACAATGATTAAGTTTATGCTGTTATATTAGCATACTTTACATTTCATGTCAATTGCGACTTTAAACAAACTACCATTCGGTAATATAAAACTTTGGCCATTTCTCTCGCTCCCCTCGATTGATTATTTCCTTGGCCGCAGCCGATATTTTTAGCCACGATTGTCTTTTTAACCATTCAATATGTTCTATATATACTTCTGATACCGTATTCGTTCCAAATGTCGGTATCACGGCTTTCAGCGTTTTCTCCGCATGAGAATCCGAATTAAGCCGTCTGCACTTGCCTTCTTCATCTTTCAATGCGATTGCAAGTACATTGTTTTCTATGACTATTTCCGCTTGCATAAATGCTCCTATTCAGTTCTTTCTGTTTTTCCGTTCAGATTTAACTTACAAATTGTTACCTATTTTGTCTTTTTAGGTTTCTTTGCTTTGGCAAACTCGAAGTCCATGTTTCCGTCTTTGTAAGTTACATATCCGGCATACTCGCCGGAACCATCCTTTTTCTTAAACGTCTTTTTTCCACTCTTTCCTTTATTGAGCATAGATGTGACATCTGACATAGAAAGGTCTACGCCTCTGTAATTCTTCCATATCGAGAAGTTGCATCCATTCTTGTATTCGGTGCAGAAATAAGACTTGGAATTGCCCGCAGTAATTATCTTACCCTTACCGCATTTAGGACATGTAAGCCCGCCGGTACCTTCATATTCGCCCGATACAGCGCCGTCCTTAACTGCAACCTTTCCTACTTCCGATTTTACATAGTCATAAAGCGTATCTTTATACTTAGCATAGGTTACTTTTCCGCTTTCTATCTGAGTAAGACCTAACTCCCAATTGGCAGTCATTTCAGGGCTTGTAAGATTAGGAATATTGGCTTTTACTATGTCATATATGCACTCGCCTAATACTGTTGGCGTAAGTATCTGCGTCTTATTATTTAGGGCAAGGTATTCGTTGTCTATCAGCTTGCTAAGAATAGCGCCTCTTGTGGCACTCGTTCCTATGCCGCTTCCTTTTATTGTGGCACGAAGCTCTTCATCTTCTATCAGCTTTCCTGCGTTCTCCATTGCAATAATCATTGATGCCGATGTATAACGCTTCGGACCGGTTGTTTTACCTTCCTTTATTTCAAACACTGTATTGATTATCTGTCCTTTTTGATAATCGATAGGTTCTTCCATTTCTGCCTTATCGATTACCTTTAGATATCCAGGTACTTTTAATACCTTTTTGGACAAGAACAAATATTCATGTTTTGAATGAGAAAACCTGACTTCTGTTTTCTCGTATTCAGCAGCCGGATAGAATATACTTAAAAATCTCTCAACGATATCGTGATATACGTTCTTTTCAAGACCGCTTAAGCCTGCATATCCGTTTATTTCGCCTGTCGGAATAATGGCGTAATGGTCTGTAATCTTGCTGTCATCTACATACGGAGAATCCACTATGGTCTTGTATCTTCCCATCGCAAGGGCTTCCTTAACCATGTCTGTCTTGTAGCCAAGCTTTAGTAAGCCTTTAAGGTTCTTCTCAATTTCCTTTCCGACTGCGCTCGACATTACTCTTGCATCAGTACGGGGGTATGTTACCAGCTTCTTTTCGTATAAGCTCTGTATAGCATCAAGCGTCTGCTCAGGTGTTATCTTGTATTTGGTACCGCAATAGTTCTGCGCTTCTGCAAGGTTAAATAACAACGGAGCGCCCTTTTTCTCGGCCTTTTTACTTACATCGGCTACCGTCATACGCTTGTCGGTATTAAGTAATTGACACAGCTTTTCCGCAGATGCACGTTCTTTAAAGCCGTTTTCAGCATAAAGCAACGGACTTTCAAAGTACTGTGTGCCGTCTACCGCTTTCCATTCAGCACCGTTCTCGGCTGCTATTTTATAAAATGGCGTTTCTTTAAAGTTTCGGATCTCTCGTTCTCTTTCTGTTACAAGAGCAAGCACACAGGTCATTACTCGGCCTACCGAAATGCTTTTCCATGACGAAAGGTTTAATTTCTTGTTCATCTGATATCCGAACTTACACGATAATGCTCTTGAAAAGTTGATACCGATAACATAATCTTCGATTGCACGCATATAAGCCGAATGTCCTTTATAGACATATTCTGACAATGGCTTTGCTTCTTTAATGCCTCGTAAGATTTCATCTTCCGTATAAGAATCAATCCACACGACTCTTTCATCAATTCCTTTAGGCACATGTGCCTCTTGTCTGATAACCAACTGGATCAATAAACCTTCACGCCCGCTGTCGCCTGCATAGAATATAGCGGAAGTCGAATCTCGGTTATATAAAGTCTTGATTTCGTTGAACTGTTCTTTACAATCTTTAATTACTTCGTATCGGTATTTATCAGGCAAAAACGGCAAATCTGCGATGTTCCATTTCTTGTACTTGTCATCATATTTTTCGGGATATGACATTTCTACAAGGTGTCCTCTCGCCCATGTAACTGCAACATCTGTTTTCATTACGGGCGAATAGCCTTCTACGTGATATTTACCTTTATCTTTTTCTTGCAGCTTAAGTACTTTTATATACTCCTCTGCAACTGATTTTTTCTCGGTTATAAGAACTGTTGACATGTTACTCCTTGTTGCTTTTCGGTTCCTTTAACAAACGGTCAATGCACTCTACTGCAATTGCACAGTATAGTGCTTTTCTATAATCATCAGTACCGGCTACTGCTCTTCTTAATGGTATAATCGCGTCTTCAAAATACTTTTTGGCTAACTCAATATTAGGCCAATCCATTTGCGATTTTCCTGTAAGCATGTAGTAGGTACCAGTACCTTCGTCATAATAAAAGGGTAATTCGCTTTTAAGGTCAGGTAATTCGTTTTTCTTTAACCCCATATAAAGACTCTTAACAATTTCTTCTTTTGTAGCTTTTGTCATTACTGCTTTTTCTTCCCATCTATGTACTCTGTCATTCTCTTTCGTATGTTTTCTTTCCAGCTTGATATAGCTGAACATACGTCACGATAAGTTAAACCCTCTAAATCTCTTCGGGCCGAATCGAACTTTGCTCGCTCCCCCATTAAAATAACGTGATGACGCTTTTCGATATAATCAATATCAATTGATAATTCATTTAGCGCAGCTTCAACAAATTCCATCGTTGCTCTTCTGTTGGGGTGCTGTTTGGCTCTTTCTTGTACTAACATTTTTCTCCTTAATCCGCTTCACTAAAATAATCGTTCCAAAATCCGATGCTGTTCTCACGAGCTTCTTCCTGTACTTTCATAAAATGCTCCTGATACTTTACGTTAGGCTGAACGGTCATTGTTTTAGCGTAGCCATCTTTTAAAAGGATATCCTGTAACATTTCTCCGTTTGTAAGATAAACATAGGCTAATGTTCTTCCGTACTTATCTTCCGTAGCTGCATCATATTCAAGAAACACCATGTCACCGCTTTGTAATAATGCCTTAACGTAAGCGGAAGCTTCTTCACCTTCTTCAGTATTTCGGCTTTCATCCGGGGCAACGCTCTCGGGTGTGTCTATTCCGATAAGCCTAATCTTCTTGCTTTCTCCATTACTAAAGGTAGCCCAGAACGTATCTCCATCGACTACCTTTTCTACAACTACTGTTTCTTTTTCGGTTTCGGTTTCTGTTATGAATTCTTCTTGTTCTTCCTCTGCCGCTTCGATTTCTATATTGATAGGCACAGATACTGATTCAACCGGTGCCACTTCCTTTATAGGCTTTATTTCGCTTACGGGTTGTATTTTCTGTCCGCATCCGCATAAAAGTACGCAGAGCAAAAGTATTGCTGTCTTTTTCACTTACTCAATTCCTTATCTATCTTCTGCTTAAAGTACATTGTCATTACTCCGAATATTAAAAGGAGTATTACAGCTATCCATCTAGGATAATCGGTAAAGAAGAACATGATTACACCGGTTATTCCGATTAAATCATTAGCCTGATCCATCCACCAATATCTGCAATGAATCCGCTTTATTACATATTCTTTAATTTTGGATGTGATAGTAGCATTTTTCTTCATTCTGTCCTTCTCCAAACTGAATTACATATTCTGTACATCCGTTAGGAACAATGTAAAATACGATGTTGTTTGTTATCCAGCCATCTTTCTCTTTGTCACTTAAAATGTCATAAGTCCTGTGAGAATATGTAAGGCCGTTGTGGCGTAAATCTTCGCCGTCTACACCCTTTAAATATGAATTAAGGTAAGCCTTTTCACCTTCATATTTAACGCTGTATTCAATGGCTTCCAAGTGAGAGCCTTTCGGTACATCGAAACTACTGTAATAACTCTTACCCGATGCAATGTGCTTGTTCACAGCGTTTAAAGCCTCTTCATTGTTAAGTATTTTCTCGGCCTTAATATATACGGTTTCGTATTTGTTCTTGCCGTCCTTAGTCATAGCAAAGCCCATATCTCCAATATTAAGCATAGAGTAAATATTTGAAGAATATGCCTTGCCTGCTTCCTTTACAACACTCTTTTGGTTTATGTCTATGTGAAAGCCAGAAGTCTCTTCCTTATTACTTTCGCTTTCCTTGACCGCCGGTTCTTCGACTTCAACAGGCTCTTTATCTGTTTTTGGTTCTTCTATGATTACTTCTGTCTGCTCTTCAATAATAGGCTCGATTACTTCTATTACAGGAGTATCAATAGGAGCGGTTTCTTCGGGTGTTACTTCACTGACATCTGATTCTACGTTTTCATCAACGGGCGTTTCGATTATTGCCGGTTCGTCAGTATCTTCCGATGAAGGTAACTCTATCTGAGGCTCTTCTATTACCGACACTTCATCAGTTTCCATATCTACTACATAGTCCTTATATTCTTCATTGTTCGCAGATGATACTTTGAAACTGTCGGTGATGTGTTCAATCACATCTTTGTCAGATGTACCTACGAACAAAGCATATTCGATTCCGTTATCGGTAATCGTACATAAGCGTCCGTTAAAATCATTGAAAATATCATTAGTGATAATCACTTCTGCTGATACATCAACGTATGCTTTCTTACCGTTCTTGTTTACGGACCCGTTTGGAGTGAACCATATTCCGTTTAAAGATTTTTTCTTTAAGGAATCTGTTCCGTTCTCAAGCTTGAATTCAGTTCCTTTTTTAACGATTACGATCATCTTTTTAATATTGAAAAGAAGGTATGTATCTGTTCCGTTCTTATATGAATACGTCTGATAATCAAGGAAACTTACTTTCTTTGAAATCTCAAGGACGGCCTGTGAAGAATCTGCGTAACTCTTCTGTACATCGAACACGACTCCGGGAACGGAGGTTATTTCGGTGTAACCGTCGTTATATGTCGCAGCTTCGTTGCTACGGCTGTCTATTGCATTTATTACAATAAGTGCCGCAACAACTACTAATGCTACTACTATGTAAAATTTGTATTTCTGTAATTTAAAGATTATCTTGTTCATGGCTGCTCTATGATTACTATATCTGCATCGGAATCAGCATAGTCTGTAATCTGCATGGTTCCGAGTTCTGTCTTGGATTGATAATAATATATGTAAACGGTGTATTCTCCGGCTTCCATGTATGGCATATCAAGCTGAAAATACTTCTGCTTGCCCGTAGATGTTTTGCGCTCTTTCTCTTGGAAATCGAATGTTCTTAAGTCTCCTTCTCTTTCCATGAACGCATACACACGGCCTGTTCCGAACACATCAAATGCAAATCGCTGAAAGTTCAAAGGTGAATCATATGTATATGTAATGGTTTCACATATTGTTTCTTCTGCGATTTCAGACCCCTTAACATCAACCTTGTTGACATTAAGATACTTGGGAATGTAGCACATCCAGTCTCCCGCTTTGGCAATCGATAATTCAAGGGTCATTGTTTTACTTGGAATATCTACGTTCATTGCATATACGGTTCCGTCCGGTGATACAATCTGCGCTGTTGCATTATTATCTAAATTGCTGATATCAGCGGTGATGATAACGTCTTTGGTATTGTTAGGAATGGATATCTTAAACTCCTGTGAGTATGATGCCAATGCTTCTGCTTCCGATTCAAAGCCGCTTACATTAAGATCTTCGTTTTCCACATACTCTTCCTTAGTGTAATCGTGATACAAGAACAATCCGTCGTTGTTTACGAGATAATATCCGCTCTTTAAAGTAGTAGGGGTATCAAATGCCACATAACCATTGGGCGTATCATATATCTTATCTGCGCCGTAAGTATATAACTCCATTGACTTTAAAAACTGTGTATCAGCTATGAAGTTTACTCTGTAAAGGAAGGTTCCTGCATAAAACTCCATTGTGTATTCCTGGTTCTCTTTAAGGTTTTTAATAATGCCGGAACCACTGTCTACCAACTTGTCAATGCTGATACCACCGATGCTGATAATTCTTATCTCTTTGGATTTAACCTTTGAAAAAACTTCTGCGGCGTTACTTCCAAGGCATGTATTTTGCTTTGCGTCCATGTGATAGTAGCCATCAGACTCAACCTTGCCTCCGTATATGCCAAGGGAATAGCCCATATCTCTGAATCTCTCAAGAGTAAGGGTTCCGATATCATCTACGGACTTGGAAGAATATGCAATTATTTCTCCTTTATAGTGCTCCGGGATAAATGGCTGATCGTCGAACATCCAAATTACTCTTGACTGGTCAACATATCTTGCGATTCCCGAGAAGCTGCTTGCGGGCATAAATACTTTAGAAAATTTTGTGCCGTTCTTAACGTAGTATGTGTTTAAGGCCATCTTTTCTAAATCTATGTATTCTGCCTCTGTGGCAAGTGGCTTCTCCCAAATATCTACGTTTTTGCATCCAGCTAAACTAACTGCGCCAAACATCATCAACGCTGTCAGTGCTTTCTTCCATCGCTGCATCTTCTCTCTCCTTCTGAATCTGATAATTCACTATTTTTGTATGTCTTTCCTTAATCAAGCCCTTGGCTTCTTCAAGGTTTTCCTGTCGTTTCTTTAATAATACGATACTGATTACTTCATATATAACTATTCCGAGTATTATGATTAGTACCAGCGTCATAAGTAACGACGGATTATTGTCTGTTATCATAGCTCTCTCCTACTTAAATGTAATCATCCCGTCAGGATAATACACAAAGTCCATCTGCGTATCTTTAATTACGGCGGTAACACTTACGCTTCCGTCCTTGTTAACGATTGCGCCAAGTACTTCACTTGCATTGAATTCCTGATAGGTCTTAAAAATAATTGCGTCCTTATCTAATATTGAGGTCTCGTTCATCGGTATCTCCTTTAATGTACCATTTTAGGGGTGTTGCCCATTTCTTTAGAGCTCTTTGCTCATAGAAGCGAGCTTCCCTTTCTGTGTTGACTGTTACGACTTCCCCTTTTATTAAATACCCGTTATTGTCGGGATTCTTTCTTATTATGTACATCGGTTCTCGATAATAATCGATTGGCATGATTACTTCAATTTCCTTTTCGGTTCTTCTCGTAAACGTTACAATCGATTTTGTTTCCTTGAATTCTGTTACTTCAATTTCTTTGTACATTGCAATTCCTTTCGTTTAAGTATATTATACTCAAACGCATAGTTTATTGCAAATAAAAAAGCCGCAGTTTCTCTACGGCTTTTCTTAAAATTATCTAAAGATTGGTTCGTCGTAGGAAGTTTTACGATGTACCCGGACATGTATAGTTTCCTATCGTTTTGATTATACATATCCAGCAACTGTATTCAAATCACAATCACGGTTATAATGTTGGGGGTAAGCCCCAAGTCAATACTTTGATTGTATTTTTTTACGTACAATTTACATTTTTGTATCATTTTGTACGTTTTAGTTGCCGAATATGTATGTTTTTACTTCTTACATATCTACAAAGTTGCCGTATACAACGTTTAACTCATTAAGCAATGTTGTAACACGGGCATTTGTATCTTTTTTGGATATGGCATATTTTAAGGCGGCCTCCTCGCCTATTACATAAATCTCCTTTTTGGCTCTTGTGATACCGGTATAGAAAAGATTACGTTTAAGCATACGACCATGATTACGATGTGCGCAAAGGATTACACACTTGGCCTCGGAACCCTGTGCCTTATGGACTGTATAAGCATATCCAAGACTGAGTTCATCTATATTGTCCTTAGTGTATTCCTTAAGCCCCTGCGGGTACTTAACGGTCATTACTTTGTCGTTATCACGAAATTCGATGTTTGTGATGACTCCCAAATCACCGTTCATTGTCATGGTGTCGTAATCGTTCTTTGTCTGCATTACTATATCGCCTTTACGAAATTCGTAAGCACAGCTCATTGTAATGTCATTATTTGCAGGGCGTAACTTATCCTGCGCTCTGATGTTTAAGTTTTCAATTCCCATAAACTGTTTTTTCATGGGAGCAAGCATCATTACGTTTTCGATGCCGTACTCTTTTACTTTCCTTAAGTATAAGTCCAACATCATATCTTCTACTTTCTCAGGTTCTGATTCCTCAATAAAATGAAAATCGTTACCCTTTGAGAGTTCAGTATTGCCTTCACGGATCTTGTAAAGGTTCTTGTAGATATCCGACTCAGCTTCCTGTCTGTACACATGAGTTAATACTGTTACAGGAATTGTCTTACTCTCTACAAGGTCTCTTAATACGGCTCCGCTACCGACACTAGGCAACTGTTCATCATCACCACATAAAACTACCATGCAGTTCTTTAATGAAGAAAACAGTAAGTACGCTATTCTTGAATCTGTCATGGAAAACTCATCTACGATTACCAGAGCATTCTCAATCAAGACTTCTTCTTCTGTCAGATGATTGATTGTATCGGTTGTGATACTTAATGCGCTGTGAATAGTAGAAATCATTGCTTTCTCAGCCAGGTCTTTATCTAGCGTTTCTTTGATGTGTGCCGCAGCTCTGCCGGCTAATGACAAGAAATACATTCCGTTGTTAGGGAACTGCTCTGCGTAGCTTCTTGCTATTGTATTAATAGTAGTAGTCTTACCGCTTCCGGGAATACCGATAATCATTGACAAGCTGTGTTCATAGGCTGTTCTGATAGCGTTTATCTGTTCATCGCTTAACTTATGAGGAGCATTGTCGATTACTCTGTCAACTACGGAACGGTTGAAGTCGAGCTTATATCTTGCAATATTGGCGACACATTCCGCTGTTCTTTTTTCGATTTCATAAAGACCGGCAGGCATTACATACTTCTTTCCGTTCATGCGAACATATTTAATGCTTTCGTTCTTGATGAATTCGATTGTCTTGTCACGAATGTATTCGGGCGTAATGCTGTTTATCCGCAGAAGTCGCAACATTACATTTCCGAAGTCGTTAATCTCCATGCAATTAGAACCACTCGGATATTCGCCTAAGATATCTGTGAACATTCCCGACTCGTAACCGTACATAACATAGTTAGCACAGTATAAGAATCTTCCGTCGCTCTTTTCATAATCGGGTATCTTCCAGCCGAGTTTATCGGCAGTAGGAAATGCAATACCTTCTATCTTAGATAACTTATAAGGCGCACGCTCAATTATCTTCATGGTGTTTTCTTTAAACTCGTTATAGCACTTCATCGCCAATTTTGCGGATATGTTGTGCTTTCCAAGTTCCAAGATTACTCTTCTTGCTTCGCCCTGCTTCTGATAAGACGCTCTCATGTCTTCAAAAGCCTTGGCTGACAATCCTTTTATGTTTGCTTCTTTGATAGCATAGATATTTGTATCCATGATCTCAATGGTCTTTTCACCGAACGTTTCTACGATTCTCTTTGCAAGTGTCGGCCCGATGCCTTTAATTAGCGGCGAACTTAAGAATCTTACTATTGAATCTACCGATGAAACATCTTCTGAGAATGTAGCACACAAGAACTGCTTTCCATACTTAGGGTGATTAATCCAGTCACCTTCAAAGTCATAGACAACGCCCCTGTCAGTGGGAAGCATTTCGCCTTTAATGGTTACATATCTATCATCTACCGAATACAGGCCGACTAATACGCCGTCCTTTGCTGTTTCAAATATTGTTCTGTTATAAATGCCTTTAATCTGCATATTATTTACCTCATTGATAATTTTAGTACATATTGGCATAGTATGCAAATTTACATAGTATCATTTAAAAAGGGCCTGGATATTCGTAATATCCAAACCCTTTTCTTTTATGCAAATGCAACCTGACCGTTCTCAAGCGTATATACAATAGGTGAAGGCTGTCTTTCGCCCATCTTCATGTAGCCTACGTTTGACTCAACCAATTTCTGAGCCATTATAGGTACTACGCTGTTTCCGATTCTTGCCACTTGTTCCTTTACAGGATAATCACGCCACCGGTAATCCCTCGATATAATGTAATCTTTAGGAAAGCCTTGTGCGAGTTTTAATTCTTCTGCTGTAAGCATACGCAAATAGATATCTACGATAGCATACTTGTTACCCAAAACTGTAATTAATGCAAACCGATCTTTAGTCGTTATTGTATGTAACGGCTCGTTTACCGACTGTCCTTCTCCGCATCCATAGTACTTTACGATGAAGTTGGAGACTTCGGTGCATTTTTCTGCTTTGTCTGCATCTATTCCAGCTTTGATTAAATCATCTACCTTTACCATTCTTACACTTACTTGTCCGAAATGTCCGGGGCTTGTAGTAATGGTATGCAAAGGTTCTTTTACCGACTGTCCTATACAAGTGTTATAGAACTTCGTTAAGAATACGGCAGCCTTATCATCAAGCGGCATCGAATCAAATGACACTACACCGAATCCATGCTTCGATGTAATCGTAGGCATTGGCTTATCGGTCTTCTGTCCTCTAAAATTTTCACCACCATGATTGACAGTTACAATAAACGGCTCAGGATCCTCAACAACATATTTCTTGATTCCCATCGCTATTCTGTTTAATGTCTTTTCTGCCAAAGGTCGCTTCCTTCCGAAAATGGACTTGCCTACATTTGTAAAGTCTAATACTTCCGATGCCGGTACCCACTTCTTTAATCCGTCAAGACCGTCCTTGCTATGTGTTGCTTTAGGCCACACAATAGGTCTTCCGTCACGTCTGAATATCGCATACCAACGTTTTCTTGTAGTAGGCGCACCATAATCGGCTGCCACAAGCTCTTTGCTGTCAAAAGCATAACCCAAACGTTTCATACTCTCAATAAAGAGGTTATATTCTTCGCCCATCTTTTCCTTAATTGGCTGTCCGTTATCATCTAAAGGCCCCCATTGTTGAATCTCTTCAACATTCTCCATAATTATTACATTTGGAAGTAAGGCTTTAGCGTGTTTATATACAGCCCAGGGAAGCATTCTAACACTTGCGCTTCGAGGAGCTGAACCCTTAGCTTTTGAGAAACTGCGACAATCTGGGCTCGCCCACAGCAGTCCAACAGGCTGACCTTTCGTATATTTTTCAAGGTCTACGCTAAAGATATCTTCTGTCAAATGAATTGTGTGTCGATGATTTGTTTTGTGCATGAGTATGGCCTTATCATCATGGTTTATTGCTATGTCAACCTGTCTTCCAAGAGCCATTTCAATGCCTACACTTGCCCCACCGCCTCCGGCAAAGCAGTCTATAATTAATTCCTTATTCATTAGTTTCCTCCTAAGTAAAGAAAAGGGAGAGGCTTTAACCTCTCCCTGATATCTTATCCTTCCTCAGCTTCGTCATCGTCATCGTCGTAGTCATCATCATCGTCGTAGTCATCATCATCGCCGGTATCCTCGGGTTCTGCTGCTACAGAAAATGCTACTGTAAGATTTCCTGCGGTAGTGATATAAGGTTTTGAAAGAATAAGACCTTCCCATGAGATTTCCATTACGCTATTAAGTGTCTTAATGACTGTTTCAGCGTCAGCATTGTAGCCGATGTAAAATATTTTCTCAGTATCAACATCGGAAGTTTCTTCCTTTACACCATTACGAGAAAAGTATGCTGCTACAGAACCATCTGTATAAGTTAAAATCTTAACGCTACTCGGGTTTATTGATTTTGCATACTCCTCTGTGAGTTTTAAGGACATATCAATATCCTTTTCGAAATTCTTGCTTGAAATAATTACTGTTTCCATTATTTAAATCCTTTCTGCGGTCTTTGGCGCCGCTGCCTTACTTTGTATGTTATTTTTGTGTGGCATGTAATTCTGCATTCCATCTTCTCCTTGTAACGCCTTCGTCTACGATAGTTACTACGTCGTAATATAAATCATCGACCGCAGCTTCTACGTTTTCAGCGTTATAAGTACGAATTGCTTCATTAATGCTCGCGCTATGGAAAGCGAAGATTTCTTTTACTCCTGCTTCGTATTTCTTATCAAAAAGCAACGCTTCCATTTTCTTAGCGATGATTTCTGTTAAGCATTTCCATATCGAGTCCATTAGATTTTTATACCCTTTGGCATATTTAGTTTTAAGCTCCTCCTCAGAACCCACATATTCTACGTTCTTCTTGAGGGTATCGAGTAAACCCTGACACTTTACTGTAAGTTCCATTTGGATCTCCTTTCGTTAAAACAATTACTGTCGTTCTTCTCCCAGACCGCCATGCTTCGCAATGACTTCATCAATAACTTCAAGCGGTACGAAACAATACAAGGTTTTAATCGAGTCATCGTGATCTTCCGCATATTCCGTAAGAAGTTCTTCTTTCTGCGAAAGCAAGCCTACCTCAACTTCGGTATAATCGCCTTCGTCAAGGTCTTCTCTAGGCTCACAGTAATGATCCTGACTTGCCTGTACAGACATCGAAAAGCCGTCCTTGCATATGATACGGGGTCTTAATTTAAGATTCTTAAATCCGGGAATCTTTTCTTCATATTCAGTTGTCTCTTTTAAAAATTCTTTAATCATTTTCCTCCTAAACAAAAAAGAGCCATCCTTATAAGGACAGCTCTTTATGACAATGTAATTAAGTTTGTGTAATTATATTAGCATAGTTTTCTAATATAATCAACTACTAATTTATATTTAACAGTCCAATTTCAAAATAATCATTCATTGAACGGCTTAAATCAACTATTACTACATCATCTTCGTCGTAAGGAACTGACGGATCCTTTCTGTGTTCTTCGGTTTCCCACATATTTCGGCCACCGCCGCCGGCACCGTTGTATGTAAGATAAGGTCTGCTTGTAATGGTATATCCGCTGTAATCCTTACCGTACTCACAGAACACGCCTAATTCTTCGCAGAAGGCCTTGTTAACAGTAATGTCGAATCCGATAATAAGTGTACCCTTTAAAGGTTCAAACGGAGCATCATCCCATGAGAAATAGCCGTTTGTATTTGTTAACTCCTCCAGGTATTCATAAATATCGAAATTCGTCTTTCCTGTTGTGTCCATAAGTCTGATGTTTAACGGAACACCAAACTGTCCGTTCCACTGCTGCATGGACTTCTTAAATAAATCTTCCACTACTGCGTTATATCCGCTAAAGCTGTATTTATTAAGTGCATTTCCGCTTAAGCCTTCGTTACGTTCAAGCTGCTCATATTCACCGCTGATGTAACGGGCTTCTGCCGGTAAGTGAATGTGGCTGATAGACCATGTTCCGACTTCTCGGTTCATGTATTCGCCTGCATCTACGGTTGAGCCAAAGAGTACTGCGCCGTTCTTTTCGTTCTCGTTGTCAACGCTTCTCTTTACCCAATCAGCATAGTGGTAAGAAGTTACATCACCGTCATCGTAATAACTTTTGTTAAACATACGATCTGATAACTTATATTTGTAATTCCACTTGCTTGTGGTGCTTGTATCGTTCTTATCGTAAGCATGGAACACAAGCGACTTTACGGTATCGTTATCATCGGGTGTGTCTACCGCATACTTGTCAATCTCTACATAGCATAAGTTGTCACCGCTTATAACGGTTCCGTCTTCCTTTACATATGTATATGTAGGAGTGATGTCTATGCTGTCTGTCATTCTGTCAAGGTTTGCAATCGTCTTAATTGTAAACGCAAAGTCCTGACCTCTCCAAATAGCACCCATCTTATTAAACTTATAACTAGAGCCGTCACGGAAAGGAAGTAACTGTCTTTCATCAAGAGTATTGGTTACTGTTCCGTCAATAAGGAATCGAAGGTAATTATTTCCAAGTCTGTTCTTAAGACCTGTCTTTAATTCCATCTTATCTCTTGCCATAGGCCAGATATTTTTGTAAAGGTCAATGTCTTCAAGGCCTTCGCCTGTATATACTGCTAAGTTTGTGGTACCCACGATTGAGAAATCGTATACCCAGCCGCTTAACTGCACCTTCTTATCACAGATGGCTACATAATTGGCCTTATCGCTGTTCTGACTTAATGAGCTGTCAATGTCGGTATTCTTTAAGTCATTAATACTATGTTCTACATCAGCCATGTATACCTTTGTATCTTTCGGGCCTAAACGCTGACCTACATTAATTGCTGATACCTTTACATTTACCCACTTATCATCATTAGGCGCACCGCACTCTGATGCAAATGTGGGAATATAGAATGGTGTCATCTGCCAATGGTTTGCCGATTCATAATTGTCTCGGTTTGCACCATATGTCCAAGGTCTTGATACATCGTCAGGCTTTAATACTTCAATCCATTCGGTATATCCGGTTGCGTCGGTCTGATATAACTTGTTGTTATATACTACGCTAAACGGGAACTGCATATACTTAGCGGTTACATACTTATCAAAGATATTTTCATATCCCGAAGGTGTCTCTCCATATACCGCACTTATCCATTGTTCATTATCCCACATGAGATAATACTGCTTATCAAGAAGCAACTGATTGTCTACGGTATCGTTTAACGAGCTTCCGTTTATTAACTGCGTCTTCTCGTATACTTCGTTCTGTAAGGAATCGACAATCTTAATAGGGCTTTCTACGGGTGTATGTACTCTTACAGGATATCCGTCTGTTTCTGCACCGTCGAGGGTTCCTATATGGTGAGGTAATACGCCATCACGCATTACATGCTTGTAAATGCTTTCGCTAGAGCCTACTGTTGCACCGGCACTCTGAGTATAAATTGTAGTGTCATCAAAAACGTTGACCCAATTTACTGTCATACCGGTTGTGTAGTCACCGTTATTCTTTTCATCAGGAATCTGTAATACTTGCTTTCCTGTTACACGGCCTGCCTTTAAGCCATCGTTGATTGACTCAAATAAGCCTTTGTAGCCCTTGCTCGAAGCTGCGTCTGCACCACCGAATGTCCATGATGCACTTCCTGTCGGTGTTGAGCCTCTGTAAGCGTATACAGTACAGCCTGTTACCCATGAATCATCAAGAGCCGTCTGGTCTCCGATTTTCTTTGCATTAATCTTTAAACTATCGTTTCTTGATTTGGTCTTATTCTGTATCTGTGAAGCAAGTCTTTGTACCTGGCTCTGTTCATGGTTGCTTACAGCCTGAGACTTGTTAAAGTTCGCTGTTTCATCGGAATGGTTGTATCCTTTATTAAGTGTAGCAACGTTACAGCTAATGTTGTTGATATTTCCACTCCATGAATAGTGATCGGAACTTCCTTTATATGCCACACTCGGATATGCTTCTGATGAAGTAACTAAAGTACTCTTGCCGTTACCGTTATTCCATAAGGTAGCAACTGCTTTTACCTCAGCTGGCATCTTACTGTTAATCTTGTCATAAAATGCCTGTCCGTAAGAACCGTTTGTTACAGTCGTATCTTTCCATGTGTACACATGAGGAGTCTGATTAATGTACTGATACTTTAAGGACGCACTAAACGCATATGTATTGGTAACGATAGGATATGTGTACGTGTTATACGCATCGATATCCTTTCTCTGTGTATCGCCATAATGCCAGTGCGCTTTTCTGTATACCTTGTACTGAGGATTCTTAACCGTTCCGACACTTGAGTATCTATACTGTGAAGAATTGTATCCCTTAGCCGCAGCTTCGCTTTCTACGGTTGCCACAAGCGACTCAGCTTCCCATGTGTCATCTATATGATACCAGTCATGTACCGTGTAATAGTAGTTACACGTTGCAGTCCAGGTACGGCTTGAGTTCTGCTCTTTGGTTGTAATAAAGTTACCATCGCCTACAAACGATGCCACGTTGATTTCATTTGTCAAATACTCTGATGAAGGAATTGCTTCCGAAATATCGTAAGTATTTGTATGGTCGTAGTTCTTCGTTTCATAAAGCGACAAAGGATTGTAGCCATCGTCTTCGGGTTCATCGCCGGGTGCATCGGGTACATCGGGTTCAGGGCCTTTATTACTGAATGCTGCTATGCCGTAGCCACTATTAAGTATATCGGGATTGCTTATGTTTGATGTTTTTGTTGCTGCATAAACGGGCTGTCCAACACGTAATGTTTGGTTATACTTACAAAACGTAGCATAACCGCCATGTCTATAATCATAAACGCCTACAAACACTCCGGGATTAGCGTTTTCGTAGTTAGCACCGTTATATACGGTTCCACAGTACATTGTGCCGGAATAAACATAGGTTGCGCCTTTAAATTCATAGTTCGAATATAATGCCGCAGACATACCGTTTCGAATGGTGTTTTCTATTTGAGTCCATTCTTTTTTATGTGTTGTGTAATACAAATCCCACATTTGTTTTACAAAGGCGTCTACCATCTTCTTTATTTCTGCCTCTGTATATTTTAACGTAAGTTCGCCTGCTCCTTTTTTGTGCAATCCATGCCAATAAAAGGGTTCGAGAATCAGATACGTTTCATATTCATTCTTTTTTTCTTCTGAGAAAGATTCTTTAAATTCGCCACCCCATAGATTCAAAATAGAATCTATGTTCTGCCATACATAATTGCGTACATTTTCCCAGTTACTTATTCCGGCATAGCTTGAATTAAAATAAAACGATTTTGGAATTGTTATATTAGCAGTCTTGCTTGGTTCTTTTGATTCATAGCGGGTTGTTAATTGCTTTACATTGCATCCTTCATATCCTGAACCAATAATATAAGGCTCTGCAATTACCTGTCCGTATTTGTTTATGCCATATATTATCCAGCCTTGATTTGAATCATTGACGCCTTTTTCTACATAGCCGGTGGAACCAACTCCTGAGCCTGAAATGTTTTCATACTTGCTCATATAATTTTTCATTGCCTTTGTTATATCATCCATGACATCTGCATAGCTGTTAATATGGGTAGTTGTAAATAATACAATTATAACAAGCAAAAATGTGATTATTTTCTTGGCGTTTACTTTCATGTGTTCTCCTTGTATAGTATACATTCAAGACATAGTGCAAAAATAAAGCCAATCCATTTTTATAGATTGGCTCATTTGTTATTTTTTCCAAAGTGCCATAGAACCTGCTAAGTCATGATGAAAATCTGCACGAGTTAAATCTTTTGCCCCGTTAAACTGACTTACAGCATCTGTGTTTTCTACCATGAATTCATCTATTAATAGTTCTGTATAATAAGATCTATACGCATCTTCTGCTTCATGATACTTAGCAAATGTTTCCTGTTTATCTGCATGTGGAATTTGGTCTATTGCTTCACCAAAATATTCTCCAAGTGTAATATCCGCTAAAGATGGATTATTATCATATAATTCGTAAATATAGTCACTTTTTATTTGTTCTTCTTTCATTTCATCGGTATATGATTCAGCCCAATCTTCTCCCTGAATAGGATAATCATCTGTATACTTTTTTATTGCTTTATCATATTCTTCAATTGTCATGGCTACGGTTTCTTTCACTTCAGCATCCTCAACCACTTCCGGCACATCAGGCACTTCAATCTCGGGAAGGTTTGATAAGTCAGTCTTTTCGTCAACGTTAATGTTATCAATCTTATCAGCGATAGAGGTATTGGTCTCCTGCACCTTCTCGGTTACTGAGGTAACTTCGCTTACTACGCTGGTTACATCTTTCTTGCCGCAAGCGGAAACTCCTAATACTAATGCTGTAATTGTTAAAAGTGTAATTGCTTTATTTCTCATTCAATAAATCTCCTTTACTATATGTATATTATAATCATCAGTATGTATCGATGCAAATCAGAATCAAACACCTGTGTTTTTATAATATAATGTATGATTACTGTTTATTTTGCAAAGGCATCGACCTGTCGCTTTAATGCTGCCTTGTTTGCATGAAGAAAATAGGCCGGGGCTGTTGAAATGCCATGGTGATCTTTTCCATACTCTATATCGTCTTTAGTAAAGAACTCCATAGCCGCTTGCTCGTTAAATAAGATATCCTTTTCCTTGCCGTAATTGTCCGTGTACATATATCGCATAATACCGTCTGCTCCACGAACGCCTTTTACTTCTTTTATGTACGAAGGAACAAGTCCGGGGTCAAATACGTTTTCAGCAAATACACGATGTTTCTTAACGTGGCCAAGCAATGTTCTACCGCTGTTAAAGTAAGGAACCGGCTCGACATGAATTGTATTTGCGAGTATATTTTCTTCACGCTCTTCTTTTTTATTTCTGTTGAATAAATTTCTTGTAAATAGTTTCATATTATTCCTCCATGATTTATTATCTTTTATTTTCCAGTTTTTCTCTTGCAAATAATAATCGAATATACTGCTTACCTATTGTAATATGCGTGAATCATACTGTCCGTTAGTAAAATATTCGTTTTTTCCTGTCGCAAATTCCCATATATGAGCAAAATATCCTATAGCGGGTATATTTTCTATTGATACATGATGGGTATTTGTAGTAAATATTATCTGCCGCTTACCCTGCCGTATTTCTTTAAACATTTCTTTAACTACTTCTGCGTATCCATGTTCCTTTAGGTTCTTTACAAATTCATCCCACATTTTCTAACCTCACACAAACATCAAATATCCGCAGATTGCTAAGAATACTCCCGCAATGCAGGCACACTTCAAAATCGTTTCAGCGGTTGCACTTGTGAAAGTTTTTTCAATATACTTATTGTTATCGTTTAAGTCTTTGGGAAGCTCTGCTTTTCTTACAGGCGCTTTGGTTACTGCACGATACTCAATCGGTCTTGAATTCTTGATGTTGGTTTCGGTATGTATAGGCTTATCCAATGACGCTTTCTGCTTCAATTCTTTCTTATTGATGTACATATCTGCTTCGGCCTTTTCAACGATCTCCTGCTTGCTTAAAGCACCATCGCCTACGCAATATCCCGCAGCTACTTGATAGATAACTCCATCTTCGTCTGCTTCCGTAAGCTCCTTTAATCGGGCAGACATCTTTTCGAGCTTCTTTTCAATAATCTTTGGCCCAACACCTTCCATTACCACAATAAATTCATCACCACCAGTTCTGAATATCTCGTTTTCACGGAAGTTGGCTTTCATGGCCTCTGCCGCAGTTGTCAGCAGTTTATCTCCGTACTTATGCCCCATAGTGTCGTTGGTCTGCTTAAGATTATTGACATCAAAATATACAATCGCCATCTGCGACTGTTTGGCTGCCTTAATGGCTTCATCGTATTCTGCTCTTAAAGAAAGTCCTGTTAATCCGTCTTTATCCATTGTATTCTTCCTCTACGCTTTCTGTTGCTGATACAAATTGTGTCTGCCGATCTATCTTTGAAAAACCATAGGTAAAAGGAATCCTTAACTCCTTTTTGCCGGTCTTCATATTATCCTCTTCTTTACCGAAGTTTTTAAGCAACCACTCCGTTACTTTCTTTTCGTCCTCGGAATTTGAGAAAAGTATTACCGAATCATTGTTTATCGCACAGTTAAAGCCAGCCCTTAATGATTTTTCGACCACATCCAGCTTGAAGTTCTTTTGAGGAACGTACTTAATTACCTCTGCTGTAATCGTCTTACTGTCGAGCTTGTCTTTCTGCTTTTTATGACGTTCTTCCGTAGATAACTTTCGTCTTCCCATTAATCAAAATTGCCTTTCGTTTTATTGTAGCCTTTCTTACAAGCGTCATACGTTTCAATCGCATTACGCTCAAGCTCATTAAGCGTCTTAAACCCGCTTTTTCTTAAGGCTATTGTCCTTATGGTGAATTTATCGCCGTATTTATAATCGGCATACACATCACCGTTTCCATGACCGGTAAAGTGCTGATTGAGGCGGTCTAAGATACGCTGTGCCTGTCCTACATAAAACAGATCCTTTGAGACATTATGGATTATATATACTCCTTCGAAGTTTGCTCTCTGAATAGTGTTTCTGTTTCGGCTTAGTATATCCTTTCGGTATTTAAGGAACTCTTTCGGAGTTATCTCTACCGAATTGGATGCAAGCTGCTTTATTCTTTTCTTTGTTCTGTGCTTCTTTAAGAATTTAAACAGCACCGGAAGCACGTACATACAGGCCAAAATAATTAAACTGCCGTAAAATAGTCTGTCTATCATAACACAATCCTGTAATTGTTGTTTACGAAATGAATCAGAAAGTCTCTTTCTTTCGCAGATGTTATGTATTTAAACTCTACGAGGTATTCGGTTCCTTTCAATGATACCGATATTTTCTTTTTCATTGTTCTTGCCAAAAATATCAGTTGGTTCTTATCTTTCTCCGAAGTTCTGATGAATGCACTCTGTTCTACAAAGTAAACGTTTCCTTTGTAACGGTTGGTTACTCTTTTCTTACGGATTGCTTTGTTACATGACTCTTCTTCGTTCAGGGCTTCGTATTCCTTTTTAATATCCGTCAACATATAGGTTTTCTCCAATTTATATTGCGAATGTCCAGGCTCTCAATTTACCCATTATGCCGACAAGGCTTCTTTTTAAGTATCTTGCCGTCTTCTTGGAAATATAACCGACAAAATGTAAGTTATTTACTGCAAGGTTATGGTCGTTGTAAATAGCATTAAAGTCCTGCCTGTCAACCATCATTACATTCATGCCGTCCTTTGACTGTTCCGGGAGAACTATATTACTTGCCACATGAACAACTGCAAGGTAAATGTAATCGGATGTTTCTTTATTATCCGAATCAGCTACCGCTTTGGCACGGGTCTTATCGCTTTGTGTTAACCGGTTATAATCAAGATATACTATGTATTGAGTTTCGTTTTCTTCTATGCGCCAAGGTTTGACGCAATAAGCGTTTGTGTTTTCTATTTTCATATGTGAAGTATACTATACAAAAATGAGTTGTGCAAATTATAATGAGTCCATTATGAGCCTTATAATTTGTACTTTTGAATTATCATGGATTTCCTTGATTATTCTTGTCCTAAAATATAAGATATAAGTGTACTTTTATCTGAGAGGGGAATTTATTTCAAATGGCTTATGTATTTAACGGACTTAATTATTCTTATTCTTATGAAGAACTGATCGAAGAACTAAAAATGGATATTGATGATGGTCTAATTAAGCCTACCACTATCATCAATATTGTTCGCAAACCCGAGTCTGCTTTTAGTGACCTTGAATATCACCCCATTATAGACTACTACTTCGACTCAACGATAGCTTCGTATGGCGCCGATCTTGAGGACGTATTTAATAAAGATGAATTCACTGACGAAGAGTGGGCCGACATGGTTAAGGAAAGATTAGCCACAATAGAACAATATGAAAAAGATAAAGAAAACATGTCTAGGGTTACCGCTACGGCAGTCTTGACTGAAATGGAAATGTGGAATTCAATAATATAACAAAAAAGAGCAAGCTCCCACGCTTACTCTTTTAGTTTGTTTTAAGCTTCTGTCTGATTACTCTGATAGATTATTTCCAATCTCAATCAACTTCGTTAAAGAGATATAGGCTCTTTTTAGCCATTCTAAATTAGCACTTATAGGATGACTACTATCATTAAAAATCTGAGACTGACTCTTTTCGTCTAATGAATATATTGTGTCAATAATTGCATTGTTGGTGTCAACCATTTTGTTAATAATCAGTTTTTTTACTTTTTTATCCATACGTCTATTCAGCTCTTTCCAAATAAATCTGCTTCCAGATGTTGTAGTCAAGCAAATCTTTAACACCGTCATTGTTATAGTCAATAAGCCAGTCAAAAGAACTTACTTCGGATTCATTTGATGCCATATCCTTAGTAAGATAAAGAAGCGCATCCGGGATACCGTCTTCCTTAATCTCGTTAACGATCTTCTCGTTAAGTTCCATAGTTGCATCTATCTGACGGGATACGGTTTCAACTGCGTCATGGATGTCTTCTTTGGTGATGACATCAGAGCAGTCTTCAACGCTTTTATTCATCGCATAATTTGCCGCAGCAAATACATCGTACTGCCCGTTTCCCATATAAAACTGGTCTGCCACATTTTCGCTCTGTGATGAAGCGATGACGCCGGTAAATACCAAGCCTCCCAATATTGATACTAAAATTAATCCTATAAAAGTTCTTTTTCCTGATTCCATATTATTATTCTTCCTTTCTTTTCTTCTTTCTGTTTTCAATTTTACGGTTTTTCAAAAATCTCATTGGACTTTCTCCTTATATGTTTCTCTCGCATCTTTTACTTCGGGATACTCCGATAAGATGTCTTCTAGGTTTAAGGTTCCGTATTTAGTTGTAAGTCTTTGATAAGTATCAATTACTACATCTGCGTAAGGTGTTGTCATTCCCTCTTCGAACAGAGGAAGCGCATCGCCCAGCCCTTTATTGTATGACATTACTACCAGTCGTTCTAACGGATAACTTAGTTCACTCGTTTCTAAACAGCCATAGTTTTTAACGGTTTCTTTTAACTCTCCTAAGTAGTTAACTCCGACTACCATGTTGTCCTCGGCATCGAAGATATCGTCGCCGCCTAAAGCCTTAATCTTTTTGTAATGATACTTCTCGCTTAATTGCATTAATCCAAAGTGCTTATCATCGTAAGCTACTGCGTTTGGATTAATTGCCGATTCGTGTATCATTACACTTATCGAGAGCCAGGGGTCCACATTCGATTCATTGCAATTAACTAACAATTTGTAAGTAAATTCATCAGTAAAAACTTCCTGTTGCTCTTCGGTTAAAGTTTCAATAAATGGATCTAACGCATCAATGTGTTGATACTGCGGTTCCTCCCATACACTTGTGAATGCCACAAATATTGAAAGAACCAGTGGTGCTAATTTCATGTCTTATCATATAGTGCCGTGTAATAATCTTCCCCGGTATTGTTGTATTCCTTTATTTTATTAAGCACGTCTAGCACTCTCTCCTTTCTTAAGTCCTTGGGTAACCCACAGAACGGCCTGAATGATGTGGACTCAATTATCGGACAGTGCTTTGACAAGTATTCGATAACTTCATCGGTATCATTGGCTGCATCAGATGATGCTTTGCTGTAAATGTCTGTCATGAACAGAATCATGCCGTCAATATTCTTTGCATATTCGGTTTTTTCAAATACCCCTAAGCATCCCTTTAATAGTTCCCAATTAACAAAGTTATTGAATCCGTGTGCGGACCCGATAATGTTTTTTATTACCCCAATTCTTATTAAAGGATTTTTCATTTCCGTCAGATCAAACTTTTTAAATTTAATCTTCACCGGTTTGGTTGCTTCCTGCTCCATAGCAGTCGCATACTTTAACATCTTGGCAGTACGTCTCTTCCCGTTTGCTTTCTCAGACGCATTAACCAAAAGGTTTGAGCGAAGGGTTTCTTCCCTTAACTTTCGCTCTAATTCTCGGATTACCTCAATGCAGCTTGCCTTTTCGTCATCCGATAAATTGCTTTTTTCTATCATATAAATGATATTAACTATATTCATGTAATGCTCCTTTATGTATAGTTTACTATTCTACATATTTAGTGTCAAATTCAAAACAGACACCCATATATAGTTTTGAAATGTGCGTTTTTACGCATAAAAAAAAGAGCCAACCGCGTTAGGTTGACTCTCTGTGTTTTAAGCAATGATGCTACTCAAATATTTGAGATACATCTATTTCCAATCCTGGATAAGACTGTACAGGAATAACTGTTGATGCAGGATAAAAATACATTTCCGGCAAGAATTCGTTTTCCGATAAGTGGCGAACAATAACCTTTCTTTGAAGGTCAACTATCCAGTACTCTTGTACGCCTATTTCATCATAGACTGTCGTTTTGGTTAAATAGTCCTGCTTCTTTGTAGATACCGATGTTACTTCTGCTACAAATTTCGGAGCTACGTGAATACCGTTTTCTTTAATCCCTGATTTATCACATACCACCATTATATCCGGCATGAATAAATTATCTTTATGGTCGCATAACTCGTTACAGAATAGAAATACGGTTTCTCTAAACACTTCGCATTGTCCATTATGTTCTTCAATATACTGATTTAACGCTTGCTCTATTTTTCTTACAGCTCTTTGATGCGAAACGGTAGTACATTCAGTTATGACAAGTTTACCGCTAATTAGCTCTGCATGATTTTCCATGTTCGCAACTTCTTTAACAGTATATTTTTTAGTGTTGCCTTTAGCGGGTGTATTTGCCATGCTTAATACCTCCATTCCTTTGATACTCCTTTCTCTTTCTTATTCCAAGTACAGAGAAAGTCCTTGAAGGACTCCCTCTGTTTCCCATTGGGAATCCTTCTTGGTAAGGTTATTATAGCATATACTACGCTATTAGTATTCTTTTTCTTCCATGCTGTATTCATCTACGTCAGGGCCGTATTCTGTATCAAACAGACACAAGCCCTCGATGTAATCTAAAGCATCATAATCATAATCATCAAACATCTGTTGTTTTTCCTCCTTTATTCATGCCTTTGTGTCAGGCAGTAATATCTCTTTTAACTGCGTCATTAATGATGTGCCGTCTTTCCCTGAATCATTTATCCTTGATTCAAGTTCTGTAAGAAGCTCCTCCGTTGTTGCATTGACAATTTCAAGATTCTTTTCGGTAATTTTATTATCGCTGATATCGTAGTAAATATTGTCATAACAATCATAATCGGATTTTATGCTTACATATCCTGTCACATCAATTTCTTCCTTTGTTGCAAGGCTTAATAATTCCTTTAATGGCTTGTCGATTCCATCAGATGTAGGGTCGCAGCCTTCCATTGTGTCATTAGTAAAGCTGACTGTGTGGTTGGCGGTGTTTGCTTTGAAACATTTATAACCCCATCCGTCTTCTATATTCTCGATTTTTTGAGCCATTTCGTCGGTGAGGTCACAAATTTCAATTTCACTGTTAACGTAAATAATTGCTCCCATGCTTATTTTCTCCTTAATAAGCGCCCCGCATAATACGGAGCGCCTTTCTTTACTTATGTATTTTCTTTAATTCTGTCAGTACATCTTCATAGAGTCCGGGGTGAAAGTACTCAAGGCATTTAACGCCTTCTTCACCGCCTGGATAGTCAATGTCTTCACTGGCGATTTCCCATCCTCCCAGAAACTTAGGTGTATTGTTTTTCATCGAAACGCTGAATGTGAATTCATGTGAAAAATGTAACACTCCGCATGACTTTGATGCATCACCCTCGATACAATACGCTGTACCTTTCTTGTACTCATAAGGTGTAATCATCACCGGTATTTGAGTTTTTTCAAGAACCGCTCTTTCCATTGTTTCCTCCTTACTCGTGGATGTCCGTTACTATGTACAAGAGTTTTGCCTGCTTATCAAATTTTGACTTGCGAGGATTCTGCTTTATGTGCTTCTCCTCCTCGTGTATATCTTTTTTGATAGTGCCAATATTCTTTTCATAACGGTCAATCGTTTCGAGTGTAGTTTTGCCTCTCAGATCCGATTCGCATAAAGGACAACGGTTCGGCTCTTTCATCTTCATAAGCTGCCTTTTGGCGAGCTTTGATTTACAGCCGGGGCATCCAATAAACTCGGCTTTAAATGTAATTACCGAGTGTGCTTTCTTGTATTCCTCCAGCTTCGCTTTTTCAGCATCCAATCTTTTTTCAAGCGTATCGAGCTTGCTGCTTCTCGGAGCCATATATGTAGCTGAATAGGAGTGCATATCATCCCATCCGTCTTCATCGAGCTTCTTTGATATATAATCAAGCGCCTGCTTTTTACTATCAAAGAGCTGTGGAATCGAACGCATATATGCGTGTTCCCATCCCTGTATAACATCCGTTCTTCGTTTCATATCGAGTTCTTCATCAAGAAGTGAATATCCTCGCTGTTCTTTTTCTTTCTGATCTCTATACCCTAAATCAATTACGGTATATTTTGTGTAATGACCCATAATTTATTTTTTTCCTCCATAGTATTAAAGCCCCAAGGTTTCCCTTGAGGCTTTTTGTTTTTAGGCTGCAATTTGAGCCGTTTTGCTTACAGTTAAGAGCTGTAAGCCATCTTCCGTTAAACGATATACATTATCGCTCAACTTTTCTTCTGCGCTTACCTCTGTAAAATTGATTTCCTCAACAATTCCTCGAAATAAGCTAAAATCTTCACTATACGGAATCGCAATTACTTCGTGGGTGCTTGAAGGAAGAATAATAATATCTTCCCCAAGTGCTTCCTTGAGTTTATCATATGCCTTTAAGACACACGCTGCGCCGTTTACCTTTGCCTTATTGGTAACAACGTACATAGGCATCGTAGGTGCATCCATTCCCATGTCGTGAAGTTCGTCCAAGGATACGCCAAGCAGTCCAGCAATTACTGTTTCCATGCTTGCGACTTCCATGTTTTCAACAACATAGGCATCTGCCGCTTCCTTGAGTTCTTCAAGAGAACATCCTAATTCTTCAAATTCCTTTTTGCCGATCTTAATGGTACCTAAACCATCGCCAAAATTATCGACGAAGATATTGTAGTACATTGCAAGATCAGTACCGGGTACATCTTCGTATACAAGGGTTTCAAGAAGTTCTTTGTTGGCTTCCTTGTTAACCAGCTTTGGAATAATTACTGCCGGCCATTTAAGAAGTTTCTCTCTGCTTACATCAGGTGCGTTGGCAATAGCATTTTCTACAAGGTTTGCCATTTTATCAACTGCCTCTTCTAATGTAACATCGCCTGCCTCAATATCTCTTACGATATCGTTGACATATACGGTTGGAGCCACGTTTAAATCTTCTACCGTAAGGCCGGTAAGCGTAACCCCGTTGTTTTTCTTAACTTCGTGAACTCTAAATGTTCTTCCTGTTCTTTCTTCTAATTCATTTTTGATTTTGTTAATCATCTTTTTTCCTCCTAATAGGTTTTTCTGCATCAAAAAAAGCAGAGAAACCTGAAAAGGTATCTCTGCTAGTTATGACAAGAATATTTAAGTTTGTATATTGATAATAGCACAGTATACAAATGTTGTCAATCATTTATATAACAGATGCCGTATAACATTATACCGGTTTCATTTTGGTGGGATTTTGGTTTCTTTTCGGTGGGATTTTGTGTTCTATTTATTGGCATCAAGTTTCATTTTGGTGGGAGTTTTAACAGAATCCTCAGTGTTTACAAGGGGTTGGGAGCCTCTTAATAAAGGAATTAATTGTTGTTGTTCTTATGATTATATATATTATATATATGTTATATATAAGCTTACAACAACTTTAATTTATTAGAGTGGCCTGTAAAGCGCATAATTACGATATTTTCTATTTTTTTTAACAATAGTAGTAATACTAACTCCCACTAAATTGAGACTAAACTCCCACTAAAATGAAACTCCCATCGCCATGAAACTATTTTCCCATGCTTTCACGCCATTCATTAAACATTTTATGGCGGTCTTCTGCCTTGGATATCAAGGATTCAAACTGCTCAATATTTACACCCTTTTCTTCCAGAAATTGTTTTAACAATTTAGACAGCCCCGGACTTTCTTTTATAGCATTCCAACTTTTTAATTTGTATTCTTCCGTATTAAATTCCGCTGCATGTTCGTCTTCATATCTTGCATTTTCTACGCTGCCGTCTGATATTGCAATAAGTCCTTTATAGCCATTATTTGTTATGTAATGACGTAAATAGCCTACATAATTGTCACAACGGCCCCTTTTGCTATCCACATAAGCAATAGCATCTAAAACCATCTGCTCATCATTTTCGGCTATTTGAAGTAACATATACATGTCATCTTCTGTAAGTTCATTATGACCGATGAATTTGTCTAACTTCGGATAGTTTGTTGAAAACAAAGTTAACTGCTTATAAGTTTCTGATGTATTTTCATCAATTACTCTTGCTGTAGAATCAATATATTGTTCCCAGGTCTGTTCCGGAGTATTGCGTCGTATTACAAATTCTACTATCTTAATTGGACTACCTTCTCTTATCCCTTTATAATCAAATGCAATATCAGCTTTTTGTTCAAATTCTTTTTGTGCTTTTTTTAACACATGGGCATCAAATGAATCCCATCGTTCAAACATTTTTTCTATTACAACATGGTCATATAAATAATCATAATCTATGATTTGGTCTTCTTTATAAGTTGCAATTTTTTTCTTAACGGCTGTTTCATCCATATTAGCGATGCCAAGCATAAACTTTAACTCGGATACTCTATATCTTACATGGTACCTTCCGTTTGGCCCTTGTATTTTATAAGCATGTGAGTAAAGAATTTCATATAATCGCTTGGTATATGCCCCCTTAAGCATTGATGTTATTGCTATATTTTGTAGTACATATCCATAATTGTCGGGAATTGCTATAATATTTCCTTTCATTGCTAAAGGGGAAAAATGAATAGATAATACTTGATCTTCATATGTCACAAGCGGCATTGTCGAAAATACTGCAAAGCGTTTACGGGCAGGGTCTTCAACAAGCATTGCATGCCCTTGTAGTGAGAGTGCCAACTTTTTCATTTCACGATAAATGTTTTTGCCCTTTTTTACGAGCCTATTAACTTCATTTGGGTATAAACGTGCAACATAGTCAGCTTGGCCATCATCTGTTGTTTCTATCTGAACACGTCTGTAAGCAACATTTATTACATCTATTTCCAGATCAGATGCTCTGTACTTTGAATGTACCAAGGCATTTGATTTTTTTACTTGATATTCTTGTAAATCATATGTCTCTTTGTTTGCCATACACTACCTCTTTTTATACAGATACAGTTTCATTCTAGTGTTAGTTTAGCATAAGTACCACCGATTTGAAACCCAAAAGTTTCAAAATGATGGTATTTCTCTTTTTCACATCATAATGAAACAATTGAGTTTCATTTTGGTGGGGTATTTGTATAATTCACATTAATTTGAAACCTTCTAGTTTCATTTTGGTGTGAGTTTTGCGTAATTCACATTTGATTGAAACCCTTTGGTTTCATTTTAGTGGGTGTTTTATATAATTCACATCAATTTGAGACTCTTTACTCTCTGAACTTACGTCTTTATAAGGAAAGTCCCATTGATTTGATACTTTAGAGTTTCAAAACGGTGGTACTATTGGTATAATTCACACCGATTTGAAACCGACGACTTCTTAATTCCGGGCTATTGCTTCTTTCATTGTTTATTGCAGGCTTTGAGGTTTCATTTTGATGTGACTTTGCGCATAATTCCCATCGGATTGAAACTTATGGTTTCATATTGATGGTACTTTTTGTATATTTCACATCGTTTTGAAACCGTTAACTGAATCATGGAAAATAACAACAATAAAATAAGAGCAGTGATTATTAGCAATGTCATTAAGTTAAGGAATTAACAGCAAAACAAAATAAGCATCGTTTTATCCTATAATGGGTAACACGGTGCTTTTTCTTGTTTTGAAACATAGTTATGGGTAACTTTAACACATATTCCTTTATCCTTGCTTATTCCCTGACAAGCACATAAGTATCATTTTCATTATCAAACATCTTGTCTAAAACAGCCAAAAATGCTTTGCTATTAAACGGGTCTTTAGCCTTCCGAGTGTTATACCCAAGTGCTGTCCAAAGTCTGAAGATATCATAGATACACTTTCCTCTTATGGAGGAAGATGCAAACTGTCCATTGCTTTTGATTTTGTATACGTTACATCCAATGGCTTTCTTTTCATTCTCTTCCGTAAAGATAATGCAGAATCCTTCCGCAATGCCTTTATCTTTAACGAGTAGGTTTAACACTTGATCCTCGTCTTTAATGCCGATTACTCCGTATTCCGAATCAAACAGTTTCTTGCCACATATTTCCGGATTGAATATGTCCATAATTTACTCCTTTTGTATTATTCTCGCTTGATAATAGTGTTGCACTTAGGCGCATGAGTATTCTTCTCTTAGCTTCTCAATCAGCTCTGTTGGACAGTGCGCTGCATGAGAAAACTGAGGCATACCGGTTGCTTTTATAAATGTTTCTGTACCAGGCATGTCTTCTACGGCTACTTCACCGATAACATTAAGTTCGCCATTAGCCTTGCTTCTTAGGTTGTTTTCCATTTGTTCTCCTCATTATGTCGCCTTTCTCATTCACTCCGAGAAGTGCGAGCTTTCATCTTATGGGATTGTTGACCATTGTTCTCTCCTCTAATTGCTTGACAATTATCCTTACACCCTATTTGTGTCGCTGTGCTTGCTTCTAAGCATGCAAAACAATAATTCATTTGTTGAGCGTGTCCGATAGCCCTCATGACAAGGTTTGATAGTATGCATCTTCCATTTATGGATATCATTATCAAGCGGGGTAGGGTTCTCAAATTCCGCATATAGCTCATCAGTGCTACGAAGATCGATATGTGCCGGGACAGGTACGATAAAACCGTAATAAGCCGACGATTCGGGATAGTTTTGTATAATATATCGTCCAAGGTCGCCGTTACGGTAATCTTCGCCAATATCTTTCCATGTCTGCATGGTTGTGACTATATAGTTCTTTTCGCCGAAGAAATTAAGTCCATTCCCGCTGTAAATGTCCTGTTTGCAGGATTTTACCTCATAGCAGGTAAAAGTGCCTTTTTCGATATCCGAAGCGTATATAACACCTTGGGGTGAGAATTGCATAACATCTATGCGTTTTGAATGGTTCGTGCCGTAATCAAGCGTAACCTCTTTTGCGTAGTATTTCCGATCGGAAAGCCGGTCGTGTATGAGCAAGTCTGTAAGGAATTTTGTGGTTTCTTTTCTATTCATGGCTCAATCCTCAATATCTTAAGCACGTAATATTCTTCACCCGGTTCTGCTCCCCATTTAGGGTTGCCTTTCCCAATAATTACAGAAACCAAAGCCTTAAATGAAGGTGAATCATTTGAATAGCCATTTCTAAAAATCACCCAATTTGAACCATTGTTCACGATTTTAGGTTCTTTTTCAGGATGTAATACATCAACCATTTGTTGCAGATGTCCACTATTCAAAAACCTTGTAGTATAATACGGCTTGATTTCACGATATTCTTCTTTCTTCTCTCCTGAAAGGATCATGTCGAACCATTTCTTTTTGATCGGCAGTATAAGCATTATTTCCTCTTTCCTCAGATATTGACCAGTTTGTTCTTTAGCACAACAGCATAGAATAAAAGTTTTCCGTAATCCATACTCTATTTAACTTAATGTCATTGTAATTATTAGCTGCTCTCGTTATCCTGCATCTTTTGACAAGACTCTCAATATATCGTAATCGAAGTAGTCCAGTTCTTTGTATATCCGGTCTCCCATAGTAATCGCATCGCAATCCTTTTTTATGATATTCATTACCTCGTTATGCTTCATAGGTGCCTTATATGGCCTTTTGCTTGTCATAGCCTCGTATTTATCGGCTATGCTGACTATCTGTGTCTCCTCTTGCATCATGGTCGCTTTATTTGGGTACCCACGCCCATTTTCTGTTTCGTGATGTGAAAGGATTATGTCAAGGACAATATCGCTTGCGCCGGAATCCTTTACGTGTTCATACCCGTATGCGGGGTGGTTCTTTATAACGTTCATTTCGTCATTGGTTAGGAATGACGGCTTAAATAACAATGCTCTTGGCACATATATTTTACCTATATCGTGTATCAAAGCACCTTTCAGTACTTCTTTAATTATCGTTTCATCTTTATAACCAAGCCTTTCAAGTAAAAATTCGCTTATCAGGCTTACGTTATAACAATGAACAAATAAGCTCCTGTCAAAATTTAATATCTTAAAAAGATACGGTTGTATCAATCTATCATTTAATAAAAGTTCTGTCATATTATCTTAGTTATCGGTCATGGCAGTCACATCGGGATTCAAGCCCATTTCGGCCATATCTCGCATCGTGCCAAAGTTATCGGAACCGCCGTCATACTTGTAATACAAATCGCCGCTTCCGTAAAAGAGCTTTGACTTGATTATCTCGCCGCCGGCATATCCATATACATTTAATACGTTTTCTCTGTTGTTAGATGTCTTACCCTGTAAGAATGAAATCAAACAAGGTCTCTTTAAAAGTCTGTGCCAGTCTTCGCCTTCTGACTGAGGAAGCGTTACCGCATAAGCTCTGTAATACTTACCTGCGTTTATCGGCTGTGAATTAAGTAAGAAATTGATTTCATCTTCAAGTGCCTGAATGATGACATATCTCTTTTCTGTCTCAAAGGCTTCTACGGTCTTTAAGCAATCAATATCTACCTTACTTAACACTTCTTCTCGTGTGCCGTCATATGTCTTATTATCGGGAGTGATGACTTTAACGTGATCGTTAAGATAAAACCTTACTACGTTACCATCAATGTTTTCGCTCCAGGTATTAAGACTTGTAACAGTACTTAATTCTACATCTGCCGAATCAGGATTGATTTTATTGCCGGCTCCATCGATAAAGGATGTCATGTATTCATCAAATACTGCATTGTAACTTACATAAAAGCCGTCATTGTCTATAAGAAGGACGAAAGGTGTCTGCTCCTTAACAGCGTAATCTCTTACACCGATAGACTTGTTCAGGCCTTTAAGCAGAGAACGATAAAATGAATTTAACGCCTTCTCCCTTTTCGCAGAAGTATTAAATACATCTGTTAAGCCGGGGTCTGTATTCTTCATGCCATCAACGCAAGCATTGGCGATTACTACGCCGTACTGCTTGTTTGCTCTGTTGTAGTTTATTTCGGGCGTTGTCGCATACTGCCAGCCTACGAAGAATACAAATAATACTGTTATGATAAATAAACTTGCAAAGTGTGAAAATTTCATTTAATCATTCTCCGAATAATTGCCTACCGTGCCGGAATAAGTGTAGAACATCGATGTTCTGCTCTTTCCTCCGGGTGTAAGTCTTGTTGCAATAGTTGGTCTTGTGTTTCTTACGGTAATTGTTAATTCATCACCGTTACGCAGCTTGTAGTCAATGTTCTTGGTTGCATCCGTTTCATACATAACGTTAAGAATTTCATCGTTATTGTAATCAACATAGTAATCAATGGTATCGCCATCTGTGTAACCAACCATCTTACTTGAATGAGTTAATTTGATCTCTGCGAATTCAACATACTTACTGATTTCCTTATACATTGATTCATAGGCTTCCGGACTGATTCTTCCAGTGCCTCGGCAATTATCAATAAACTCGATTGCAGCCGTTTCCATCATTGACTGCTTGATAGCTTCTGTCTTCTGTAAGAACAGAATGAATGGAACTGCTACTAAGGCGAGAATCAATAAAACTATTGATACTATACGGCCAAAAATATCGCTCATGGTTTACTCCTTGCTGTAATTTAAACCTATTATGTTTCCTGCCACATCATATTCGTATGTGAGCAAATAGGTATCTGTAAAAGTGTTTCTTAAGTATGTTAACGCTGTTTCATTACCCTTGCGGGCTTTGTTAATCTTTTCATCTTCTAAACGGATGCCGTCCTTGATAACGTACAGGCCTTCGTTTTCTACGATGTTAGTAATTACTTCCGGACCGTTGTAGCTTTTTACATGGTCTAAATATGCGTATGACTGAACAACGGACTGTTTGGTAGCCGTAGTATTTATTAAGGCCTTGTCGTATCTTGTACCGACTAATGACAAATGTGCAGCAAACACTACTCCTAAAAGGGTTAATGAAATGCCCGCAATTATCTCAATTAATTCATGTGAATCGTCCATTGTGTGTCTCCTTTTTTAGAGGGAGGCGTTAACCTCCCTCCTTGAAGTTTTAATTACTGCTGATTGAAAGTGATCTTCTGAATAGTGCCGTTAGTGTCCTTATCAAGAGATACTTCAAACTTACCGTTGGGGTTAATGTAGTTAGCATTAGCCTTAGTTTTGGCATTCTTCTTGTTGGTAGACTCAGTAGTATCAGCAATACGTGAACGGCTTGCGTCATAAACATAAGCCTGACCGCTTGTGTTAGCTTTGGTGCAAACCATGATGCAGATTTCGTCATCATATGCTTCTCGCTCAGTAATGAAGCTGAGTACTGTGGTACCGGTAACGGTAGTGCCGTCCTTCTCGGTGTAAACCATTGTGTCTACGGAATCAAGAAGGGTCGCTGCATCGCCTGTAATCTTTTCTGTCTTACTTGCAAATGTACGATAAATACCGAAGCCTAAAAGTACTACTAAAAGAACGATTGCAATGCCTGCGGCAACTTTGATGATTTCTTTACTGTCTGACATAATATTATTCTCCTTTTTCTTTTAAAAAATTCCCGTAAATTGGGTTGCCATATTTGCAACGTAGAGCCCGAAGGGTACTACGATATAGCCTACTATTACTGCGTAAATAGGAATCATCATTAAAGTACTTGCTTTACTTGATTCCTTCTTGAGAAGATTGTTGTTGTCTTCTTCTCGTTTTTTGTTTTGGAAATCACGATCCGTTTCAAGTGAATCAAATGCTCTCTCCAATCCAACGGCATCTACTGCCATAAGCGAGTCGCAAAGTCTTCTAAACGGAGCGAATCCAGATTCTTTTTCTTTCATGGCCTCAAGGGATTTCTGCTGAGACCACTCGAAGTTCATAATACATTCGGATAACGCCGATTTATAAACACGAGCAAACCGGTTCATCCATACTAAAACTTCATCAAGCATCATGCCGTCCATGTGCATAAGAATCATAATCAAGGTCTTAAACTGCGCCACTTCATCGTTACGCTTCATTTCCATGACCTTTGATTTTTGCTTAAGCATGAATGCGGGAATGTAATATCCGATAGCCGAAACTCCGATACCGATTAGTAACATCCACCATTTATAGTAAATAGTTCTGTACTTTTCTACTCTATCGGTAAGTTCATCTGTGATATCAGGAATCATGTTTTCGTTATAGTCATAAGCCAACACGTACTCTCTTACGATATCTTCGATGTTATCAGCCTTTTTAACTTCGCCGGTAACGTCAACGGATATTTTCTGCATTTCCTGTCGATACTCTTCACTGGGTACCAAGGACTGCCCGTAAGCACTTGTAAAGTCGCTGAATACATATGCTTTATCTCTGATGTTACCGAAGATAAACACAACGTTTGTAATGATAAACAAAGCCAACGCCCAAGCGTAACGCTTAAGTGTGTATGTGTTCCAGGTATCAGTGCTTCCTGTGCCGTTAAGCATATCGGTTTCCTTTAAGGACTTTGAATAATGCTTATTGGCCTTTGACACAAGAAATGATTTAACAAAACGGATCTCTGAAATCTTTTTTAACTTACTGTCGGACTTTGCAACATCGTTAGTTACCTTGCCGGTATTCTTGGCGATATTGATTAACTCATAACAGATGATGTCAATTATCGTAATAAGCGATAAAGTGATTACTCCGGCAGCTCCGTGGTAGAATGATGCTAACTCAGGCATTGAATGTAACAGCATAATCTCTGCGGGTTTAAGCATGAAAAGCGGTACTGTTACACCAACGATTTTTCCTGCATATGCGGCCTGCTTCTTCATCAAATAAATACGTTCTGCATTTAATTCTTCCTTGATGTAGTTAAGGCTTGAAATGAAAAGGCTCTTGCCATCGATTTCCTTATCGCCGCATTCCGAAATACTTGCACATACAGCTGCGGTGAGAAGTAAAAATCGATTAGGTGCTACCTCAATGTAGTTCTCCATTTCGTAGTTTGGATCTGCGCTTGTAACTATCTGCTTGATTCTCTGTGCATGAAGTGAAATCTCATAAGGAAGAGTATCAAGCGTCTGAGCAATGGCATCGCCTACATCATGTGTATCGTGGTAGTAGCTGGTTACGTCATCGATGAAGATATCCAACTGCTCCAAGAGTTTTCTTTCCATAGCTTCTTCGGAAGTATTAATTAAGTGAGTGAATATGATATATGCACCCGCAATTCCGATAATCATGTATGGAATATCCATCTTGCAGACCACGCACACTACGGAAACAATACCTAAGAAGATTGAAACGCCAATCGTCATTCTCTTAGTTACCATTGTCTCAATGGTGATATCATCAGCCGGGAAGATTGACTGATACTTAGTTCTTAAGGTGTCTAAGTATCTTCTTACCACAGGAGTTAACTGATATATCTTGTATAAGAATCTGAAATAATTCTTTTTGTCTTTCTTCTGTGCTTCTACGAATTCTTCGCTAAGCCTTTTCTGCTTATGCTTCGTATAAAGAATAAGCAGAAGGCAAGCGATAAATCCGATGGCACATATAACCATGATTAGTGTCATTAGTCTACTTTACTCCATCAAATAACCAAGCCATGTCCTTATCGAACTTAGCGACATCTTCCTCGGGAAGATAATTACGCATTGCTTCATATATCTCAGGCGAAAGTCTGTTTACAACTTCGTAATGGTCGCCACGATATTCAATGATGTTCTTGGTTGTAAATGTGCGTCTGTCTGTCATACGCTTATAGAACTCTTCACGATCCTTTTCGCCAAACTTGCCGGTAGTATCGCAAGGATAGCTACGGTCACGAATGGGAATGATTTCCGTGATACGTTCAATGTAACGATGGTCTTTTTCACGGGCCATGTGAGTGTTAAAGTTAATTACCTTACTTACGACTTCCTCGGCTACCTTTTCATCGTTGTAGCCGCCGGCCATTGTAAGGTTGTCTCGAAGAGCAAGAACCAAGTCTTCTGCTGTCTTGGCGTGGTGTGTACCAAGTGCCATTTCAGAACCGACTGTTGCTGACTCAACGAAGATTACACCCATTTCCGCAGATGCAGCTTCTCCGACGATGTTAATCTGTGCGTTACACTTCTTACCGAAGGTGTACAAATCATCCATTGTAATTGATTCTGTTACTGCGAAGTTGAATACGTTTCTGTTAGGGTATGTGAACTGTAAGTTAAGCTCAGGGCTGATTTCATACGTTCTGATATTCTTAAGCGTAGGAATATATCTGATGATAGCCTTAAGCCATGTAGTTTTACCGGTACCCATACCGCCTGTTACCATCATCGAACGACAGGTCTTCATAATCCATCTTGAAAGAACGATTACCTTGTCGCGTCCGGGTTCAGGCTTATCGTTGTAGGTAAGAAGTTTTTCAGGGCTTAATGCCTTACTTGAGTCAAACTTTCTTAACCAAAAGCCCCATGATGAACCAACGGGAGGTCTTGAAACTGCGATACGTGAACCGTCTTTCATAGTTCCTACTACATATCCAGCACGCCTTGATAATGCGTAAGGTGTAGAGAACTTATAAATGTTCTGACATACTCTGACAAGCTCTTCGTGATTGTCAAAGGACATGAAACTTAACTTAATGTTAAGGCCTCTGAATACTACGAAGATTGATGTGTAGGAATAAGGGATTCCATCGCCGGCACCGCCTTTAAGTTCGTAAGCGCCTTCCATGATACCGTTATTACCTACATCAATTTCATCGATTGCAAATTCTGTAAGCATATCTACTGCACCGAATCCTTTGTATTTAGCAAAGATTCTCTGACAGATGATTTCAATCTTATCATCATATGTCATTTTGCCGGGCTGATAGAAGTTTGCAAATGCAGCCTCGAAGTCCTCTTTGGTTACTTCGTAACGCATAAGGTTCTTATCTTCCTCTTCTTCAAGAGTGATTGCACGAGGCTTTTCAAAACCGTTATCAAGCATAAACTTCTTGAATCCGTCCATGCCGTAACGCTTGTAATACATGTAAAAGATGATGTCTGCTTTATCCTGCATTGTTAACTTGGATTCATCGTTGAAGGGAATAACCAGGTCAACAGTCTTAGGAGTAATGTTACCGCCACGAGGGTCAATAAGGATTTCTTTAATGGAATCCTTAATATACTTCTTGGCATTACCGTCACCGAAAGCTGCGGTCTTGAGATTGTCGGTAAGTTTCTTTTTCTTACGTTTTTCTTTCTCATACTCGGACTTAGATAAGTTCTGCTCTCTAAGATTAGCTTTCTGCGTTGAAGCAAACACATCCTTAACCTTATTAATCAAATACTCGATTTCATACTCAGAGGAGTATTCAAGATCGGTATCGAATTTTTTTAAGTTTTTTGCGTAATAAACGACTGCGCCGGTAACGACAACGATTATCACGCCAATGATTGCTAAATTCATCTTTTATCCTCTGAATGCTAAGTTACGTGTTTTATCTTCTTTCTCTTCGGTACCAAGGAGCGCACCCATTAAAGTACTGATGCACTCGGAAAAGCGATAGTTTTCATCGTTCTCTTCGTTCTTGATATTGGTTGAGAAGTAATGAAGTGCTGCTTCCTTAAGACAAGCATCCTTGAAGCCGATGTTGTAAGGAACGGGATATACTCTCTTGCCATAGAACTTTGACATTTCCTTTAATGTAAACTCACTGCCGAAGTCGAAGTTCTTAATAGCGAAGTATCTGTTGTCTTCTACATCTTCAAGTCTCTCGGGTGCCTGCGGCACACAAACAACTTCTTTGTCAATGAAGTTACCGCCATCGAGCTTTGATTCACGCATCTTTTTGATAAGTTCGGTGTTATTACCGTTGGCGAAGATGAAAATCACATCGTACCACTGGTCTGCGCTCTTAACGATATTTTCAAATGTCTCAAACTCTGAGACTAAACGATCGGTAAATGTGGCATCTGCTGAAACATCTGCGATATCAAGGCCGTTCTGTCTCTGCTTTGAAAGATTTCTGCAACAGTCGGACCAATCATCTGCGTTCATAGCGCCGCCTCTGATATTCTTCCAGATAGCGTCCATGCCGTTAGTGGTGAAGGTAAACTCGTTTCTAATAGCGTTAGCCTTCTTTTCACGTCCTAATAAGACGTTCTCGACCGGGTGCAATGAATCGGTCTGTAAAATTAAAGTCTTCTTGCCGTACTTGGTTAATGAAGTTGTGAAAAGTGCCGCAAGAATTCGGTCTGCGTAATTCTGAGTAGTTGAATTGGCAGTACCTCTAACTAAAATGTGCATACACGCCTCCTACTTAATAGTCTTGTTTGCATTTGCAACAATCTTGGATACTTCCTTTTCATTCTTCATGGAAAGGACGGTACCGGTTACAAATTTAAGTGCCATGATCATGTCCTGACTGCACTTGTTGAACTTCTGCTTACCGTTGTGGGTAAGTGCAACATATGCGGCCATGTCTTCGGAACTCAATTCAATGTGTCCGGCTACTTCGTCTTTATCAAGATTGCAGTCGATTGCAAAACTTTTCTCTGTGATTTTTCTTGAGCAAGCATCACGAAGAATGTAAATTGCTTCACCTTCGGGCTTAACCATCTTAGCGTGTGATATACCGATTTCTGTGTAATCAGGCATTACCAAGTGGTATGCTCCGTCAAGAGCTTCATTAACGTGTGCTTCTTCGATGTTCATTCCACGGTAATCAATGAAGATGTCATCGCTTTCAAACTTGGTATCAGCTTCGTTAAGAGCCTGAGTGAAGATTACATTGTTCCACTCATAGGTCTTATCAGTTGACTGATGTGATACTGCTCTGAAAAGGTCTCTTGATTTGGAAGAGTCATTAACGATGACTCTGTTTGACTTGGTTGAGAGAATGACGGATAAGTAATAAACGAAGTCCGCACGCTCTAACCCGTTATATACGATTCTCAGCATGTTTTATTCTCCCTCTGTAACTTCTTCGGTTGCTTCGGCTGCGATAGCGTTCTGCTTTGCTGCCATTGCGGAATTATGTGCTGTATCTGCGAGTCCGTCACCGTCTGCTACTGCCTTAAGGTAATCTTCATTGGTAAGTCCTAAGTATGCTCTTAAGGTCTGACGAGCTTCACGGTTAAGTGTCTCTTCTGCTACCTTTAAGATGTTAGGGTCTTTAAGAATAAGATTGTAAACCTCTTCCTTAACGGGATAGTTGGCAACTGCTTCTTCCTGCAAGTTAGCCTCTTCATATGTGGTTAAGTAAATCTTTGTGCCGGTGTTGGTGTAAGCATCAACGGTTGCACTTGCTACTGTAAGGATCTGTGATTCATTTAAGTCTGTGTAGAAGATGCTGTTCTCAAGGTCGAAGTCTCTTACACGTAACTTACTTGCTACGATGTAGTCGTGACCGGTTGCAAAACGAATACGAAGGTCTACATAGCTGTTGGAATCAATGTTAAGAGGAAGCTGTGCGATTCCGACTTCTACTTCTCTCATGTCCTTGGTGATTTTCTCAGGGGTTACCATGTTGGTGAAGACAGGTGTGTATGCCTCGATGTCAACTACTGCAACGTTGCCGAGCTGTTCTTCTGTAAGATACATTTCCGTAGGAAGTGCTGTTAAACATTCTTCCAGCTCTACGTTAACGCCGTCTACGAGGATGTCACCTTTGTGAATTTCATCAATTGTTACATAAAGGAGTCTTGTGTTTTCCTTGATGTAGTTTTCTTTCTCTTCTGCGAGAAGTGTAGCCGCCTCTGCCTTGGCATTAGCGTCTGAAATAAGGTAATAAGCACCGCCGGCCATACCTAACAATAAGATTACGAGTAATACAATTACCCATGTTTTGTTTTTTCTCTTTTTCATCATGTTCCTTTCAATTCGGGAGGAGCTTAACCCCTCCCGCATAGATTTAAGTTACAAATTGTAAGTTAAATTAGGTATCAGCAAACACGCCGAAGATTCTTCTTACCTGTCTGCCGTCCTTTTCAAGTAAAGCGCCCTGCTCTGTCTTGTCAGCCTTGTCGGTAATCTTTACGATACGAACATCACCGACTTCGGGAATATCGCCAAAACGAGGGAAACTTACGAGGACATCTACCTTTGAAGTACCGTTGGATAAAAGTCCATATACACCGGGGCCGTTCTCAGGACAAGCGGTGATTTCGCACTGATATACCTGGCCGATATCGTACTTGTCATAGAATTCAACCTGCGGATCTTTGTGAACCTGCTTAGCAGAAAGTTCCGCTGCAACAAGGGTGTATTCTTCCGCATACTTCTTAACCTTGCTTACGTTTACGGATAATACCTTACAAGCAATAGGGTCGTTAACCTTGTATACCTGACGTAAGTCATCATAGTGGTACCAAGATACTTCCGCATTGTGCTTTTCATCCTTCTTCTGATAAATATTGGTTTCAACGCCCAAAGCGTACACGGTAATGTACTTGGATGTTACTGCGGTAATCTGACCTTTAACGGTATCACCGACACGAACACGGGGCTTGTGGGTGTTGTTCTGAGGACGAACGTAGTTGTTGTAAGCGGACTGCTCCATAGCCTTAAGTCTGTCAGCGTAAGCAGTATTGGTATTCTGATCGAACTGCTTAACGATGAAGGAAATATCGGAGCCGATACGCTTCTCAATCATCTTTGCCAGACGCTTCTGTTCATCCGGGGTTCTCTTACCACTGGGGTCTACATCGAAATGGAACAAGCAGTAGTCGGGGATATATACTGTACATGTTTCAGATCCGTAAGATACAATTGCAAGGTTGGTAGAAATGCTACCGCCGGCTGCCTTACATCCTACAATGCGGCCTCTTAATACTCTCTGCGAACGTGCGGAAGCGTTAAGCTCTCTTACGTCGTTCTTATATGCTGTCGTAGTAGTTTCTTCTTCATCATCTTCTGAAATGATTACTTCGCCGGCATATGCTTTTCTTGCTGCTCTTGAACCGTCTTTAATCATGGGCTTTGCGTAGAAGGAAGTCTTGCGGAAAAACTTTTCCATGTTCTTGATTTCTTCCTCTGTTGCGCCGTTGGCTCTTGCAAGCTCACGCCAATCACGATTCTCTACGTCATCTGTGATTACATCTGCTGTTTCTTCTGAAAGAATATCAGTATCAGCAGGGGTATCGTTGACGATTTCATCCGATACGTTTTCGGATACTTCTGCGAGGTTTTTCTTTGCGCTCATGTGTCTGCTCCTTTCGTAAAAGCATACTATACATTTGTTATTAATGTCATAAAAATATGCCCTTACTTTTGAAAGAGCATATTAATATGATACTATACTAATACGATTAATTTACGTTGTCAAATTGAAAACTGACAATTGTAAATTTCGTTAAGTAACTAATTTTATTTGTACTTTTATTTAATCCAAGTTATCGAAAAACAGCTGCTCAGCAAGCATAACTTCGTCAAAATCTTCTCCTTCGGTCTCCAGCTCTTCTTCGGGAGTCATGTAATCATCGTTACTCTTTTTTGTAACAACCGGTTCTTCGCTGTAAGAATAATTGGATCCATTAAACCAACTGCCACTAACGGGGCCTTCTTCCTCTAACCATGCTTTCGTATATTCTTCCTGTTCTTTTCTGTACTCCTCTGTATCTTCGGGTTTAGGAGGTAAGATGTTATTAGGATAAGGTCTTTTAAATAACTCTTCTCTTTCTGTTTCTTTTTTCATTACGGGTTCCTTTCTTACATCAAGTATAGCATTCGTATTTTCTTGATGCAAATTTGAATCAGACAGTTGCTTTTTTATTCGGTCTATCTCTGACTCAATATATGGAAGCCTGTCTTTATTGGTTTTATAAATCTTCATAACGATGATTTCGTAAACAAGAATAAATGCGACTTCAATTGCCGTAGCAGTAAGACTTGACACAACTTTATACAATGTGTAGCCACTAAAATGATATATGATAATAATAATGAGCAGGACAATTATCAGGGCTTTGGTAACAGACATTGCACGTTTTGCTTTGGATTGCCTTAATTCCAAATCTTTTAGACGGTTCTTTAATATATTGATTTCTTCTGTATTCATAATGACCTCCTATGTTTGATTTATTGTAGCATAAGAAGACAATAAAAAAACAGCAGATTTCTCTGCTGTTAATGCTTTACTATTTACGGAATGCTTAGACCGCCCTGGCTCATGCGTTCCCATGATTCCTGACATGCCATTTCAAACGCTAAGTTTTTATCGCCACCAGCAAGTGCTAACCAATAGTTTGAATCAGCATGATCATAGCGAGGTTCGCCTTCTTGCCAATAATGACCTCCTTTAAATATATAGCTATCGGTATAATAGATTTGAGGAGCCGAAACAGAGGGTGATGATGCCTGTTGCTGCTTTGCCTTTTCAGCATCCTTCTTAGCCTGTTCCTCGGCTTTCTTAACCTGTTCGTCAGCCCACTTTTCAATAGCGGTTTTAGTTGAATCGGGGTTCTCATAAGCTGCGATTGCCTTACTAAGCTCCTCGTACTCTTCATCGGTTGTAGCAGTAGCGCTGATTCCGTAAGAAGCTGCTTTCTCGTTAAGTGCAGCCTTCTCTTCATCAGAATATGAAGGAGCCTCAATTGCGCCGGTTCTTGTATCAGAACGTCCTGTACCGATGTAGTCGGTGTAAACGTAGCCGATGGTCTCTACACCCTCCATCTTAAACTTAACCTCAGACCAGCCGTGGTCGCCTGACGAATCTATCTTGGTAACTTCATCACCGTTTGCAAACTCGACTTCGCCGGTCTTTAGTACGGCCTTATTAATGGAAAGTTCGATAATGACATCGCTTGTCTTATCAGGCGATTTGTGTACTCGTACATTAAAGTACTGAGTATATACGATTTCGGGGTTAACTGCTTTTACATGAGTCACAGGAGTTTCATTAAGCTCTGACTTCTTAACAAGGAAGCCGTCCTCAGTCTTAAACCAGTTACCGTCTTTAGAAGAACCGATTATCTTAAGTATAGAATTGATATCTAAAGTTCCGACTTTCTTACCTTCATCATCGTAAAGCCCGGCATCGTTTCCCGCAAAATACTTCTTTGCATCGAAGATATTGGGAATCTCGATTTTCTCTACCTGATCTATCTTCTCTGCTATCTTTTCGCTTTCGCTACGTACCTTTTCAGCGCCGGTGCTGACGGTGCTTACGACTGTTTCAATGTCCTGCTTACCGCAGCCTGAAATGGTTCCTACCGCGAGGCTCAATGCGAGAAAGCGTACAAATGATTTCTTCGCAGATGTGATTACGTTATTTACTTTTTTATTGTTAGTGTTTCTAGTCATTTATTCTACCTCTACGATAATTATACCACTTGTATCATTTTGTTGCGAATTACAATAGGTACAAAAAAGAGGCACGTATTGTACCCCTCTCTTGTATATATTATATTACTCCTGCCTCTCCTGCTTTGATGTCGTACATGATTTCCTTGGAACCGTTGATTATCTTCATTGAGTAATGACTTACGTTGTCGCCAAGGTTTCTTATACCACCAAAGAGGTTAAATCCAAGCACCTTATTGGCGTTTTGAGCATTACCGAATTCAAGACGTACATCTTTATTAAAGACGGTGTAAACTTCGGATTCTTTGATTGCTCTCATAAACTCTTTCTGAGTAATACGACAAGCATCCAGCTTGCGAAGTTCTTTTCTTACATCCACGCCCTTTAGGATTTTGCCCTTTTTGGTCTTGAAGTGATAGCCTTTTTCGTCCTTGATTACGAAGACTTCACGGCCATATTTGTTAACGTACTTGATGTCTTCATTACCAAGGAGCCATACGCCGATAACGTATCTCTTGTTCTTCTTGTACAACGCCCAAAGAAATACTGCGCTCTGTACTACTCCAAGTCCGGTTACGGTATAGGCTAAAAGGCTTATTATCGCAGCCAGAACACCTACCTTGGCAACGGTTGTAACAGTATCTCTGTTTTCGTCAAGTAGTGACTTAGTGAAGGTGATGATGCCATTTGAGGAATCGGATTCTTCATCATCAAAATGAATGTCAATTTCCTCCTCAAAGGAATCTGTTTCACCCAAAACATCTATTTCTTCCACATCAGTTATTTCGAGATTATTTTCTTCCTCTTCGGGTGCTTCATATACAGGAACAAATTCTTCGCTGTAATGAGCATACAGATCCGTTGAACGTAAATTGGAAAAATCAAAGACTCTGCTTCCGTCTGATGTAGCCCAATATTCAAATGAGAACCAGGTACGTCCGGTTTCGTCTTCAATGTCTTCCTTGTAGCCTTCGGGAACATCTATCTCTCCTCTTCTGCCTGAAACATATACGATGGTGTCCTTGGCATCAAGATAATGGAAAGCAATGGTAATTTCATTGGCAAGATGTTCTTCCTCATAGATAGGATACAAGTCCATATCCGATGTAATCGAGGTTAAGGATACCAAATTGCCGTTCTTATCACCCCAGCCCTTAAAGTTATATACGATGGTTTCAGCATCTGTTGATACGGACTCTTTAACAGGCTCTGACTGAAAGGACGTATTGGATCCGTAGCGTACTGACTCGCTGCCAAATACATTTCCGTTTACTGAATGATATGTTACATTGTACATCTTGGCCTTAAAGTTTCTGTATACGATATTCTTTTCGAATGCTGAAACTGTTGTTCCGGTACAGCTTTCATATGTGTGTCCGGGATAGTATTTACCAAGTGTTACATCAGTACCCATTTCTGCGCCCGTTGTAAGCTCGTTTACAGGCATTAACTTGGTTGTAGAACCAAGTACTGATTTATCATCTGCGACATCAATAAATTCGACTTCAAATAGCATCCGAAGGCCCGAAATCTTGAAGGGATAATAGTCGGTGTTGCCGAGCTTATCCCTTACTCTGATTACATAGTTGCCGTTCTCGTAAAGGTTTTCAAAGTCTCCTGTTGCCTGCCACTCCCCATACTCAAGATCGGGAAAATCAGCTTCGGCAATGGGTGATGTATACACCTTACTGATGGAATAGGCCGTATCGTGCATTCCGACTTCTCTTGCGTATGCCGGTATCGACATGGAAAGGACACATGCAAGAAGCAATATCAAATATTTAATTTTCTTCATATTCCTCCTTATTCGTCTTTTAACGTACTCGGCTTATCTTCCGTTCTAAAGTGAATGGTTACATAGCGGGCATCCTTGTCATTCTCAAAGTCGAAGGTTGCCTTGTTGTTGTAAGTATAGTTATTGCATTCTGCATTGATATTGGCTGCATCGCTGTCAACGTTGGGAGCGCTTTTGTCAATCCAGTCTACCGTAAACTCGTAAGTTGAAATGTTACCGGCTTCATCGGCTACATATGCGTAATAATCGTGGCTGTCTGTAAGAGTAAAAGTACCGCTTTTCGTAAAGCCGTTCTTTTTTAAATAGTCATCTACCTTGTCGATGCTCTTTTTGGATGCCTTTTCTGTGGTATGAACGCCTTCTTTCGGAAGAACAAGATACGAGTACTTGCTGTTGAGCTTGCAGTTATCAATAGCAGATACAGATACGGTAATGTCTTTATTAGTGAACTTATTTTCGCTAAATGTAACTCCTGTAATCGTAGGTGCTTCGGTATCGATATGCGTAACAACAATCTGATACTCGGTATAGTTACCCATCTTATCAATTACCTTAATCGGTATGGTTGTATTCTTGGTGCTCCAATAAGCGAAGTAAGCAATTGTACTGCTTTTTTCGATTTCTCTTTCATTACCATTAATCACATAGCTTGCAAGCGCCATATTGTCTTCAGTGGTTACTCTAAAACCTTTGATCTGACGATAGGTTGTCTTTGCGGGAGTTGTGTATGTATTGGTTTCACTATCAAATGTATAAGAAAGGCCGGTTGTCTTACCCGAAAAGTCTATCTCTTCAACTGATACAATTGTGGGAGGCTCCAGGTCGAAGTCATCTACGATGATTGTCTTGGTAATTGTCTCAGATGATTTGCGGTATTTATCTTTCATTGTGATTTCGCAAGTATAAGTACCGAAATCAGGAACTACAATCATAGGTGTAGTTAAGCTGTTGACGCTGTTTGCCTGAGCGCCGTCAATGTGCATACTTAACTCATTATCCTTACCGGTCCATTTAAAACTGAATGTCACGTTATCTTCATCGTCGTGCATTATGTTCTTGGTTGTATTTTGTAACTTATATGTGCCGTTTGAGATATCCTTAATAACGTCAATCTCACCGACGTATGCAACATAATGGTTACTCTCCGCTACTGCTCCGCTTGTACCTTTGGTCTTACAGTAATATGTACCATATGATGTAACGGTATAAGTAGTACCGGTTTCACCTTCGATAGGATTGCCGTTCTTATACCACTGATATGATGCAGTTTCGCCGCCTATGGTATCACATTTTAAGAATATTTGCTCTGCCCAGTTGTCGATTGCTACGGGCTGGTCTGATGTAACTAAGGCAGAATAGGTTATTTTAATAGATAAATTGGTTGTTTGTGTCTTTTTTGAGTAGGGGTCTGTATAGGTTATATAGCATACAAATGTACCTGCTTTTGTAATTTCAAGCTCTGCATTATCAGATAATACTTTATTACCTTCTTTCCAATTGTATGATATTGTTCCCAAATCCACATCATTTACTACTGTTAAACTGCCAGTTAAAGTACTTCCATTCTGTAAAATAGCAAATGTTCCTAACATTTCATTACTGTGCTTACATGTTAGTGACCATGACGAGCGGCCTCCGCAATATTGAGTTCCAGAACCGCCTGAACTGCCATGATGCGCATGTGCGCCACAATTTGTACAAGTTCCGTCATTTTCCTTTCCACCAACTTGATGCCATCCGCCATTGCAATCTGTCCATGACATACACTTCCATGAACCTGAAATAGTTCCTCCACAATAGACGCATCCCCATGTTTCACTACCACCTGACCACGACAGTCCGTGTCCTCCGCAAGCTTGATGTGAATATGTATAGCAAGGCGTGGTGTTAGTCGATGAATGAATATGTTTGATATCTTTACTCTGAATGACTACACCCTCGGCTCTTGCTGTCATTGGCAGCGCAATAAACATCATGCCTACGGTTCCGGCTAAAAGCAACGCTTTCTTTAATTTCTTAAACATAACATCTTCTTCTCCTTCCAGGCTCAATCAGGTTTCGTCCAAAGTTAACTTGATTGAGCATTTGTCTACATCGATTTCTTTCAATGCGTTTTCCAAAAGCATATTGATTACGGTTGATTTACTTACCAAGGTCTTCTTGGATAAGATATTAATCTTTTCCGCAATATCCTCGGTTGGCTGAAAGATAAATCTAACCATGTCTTTGTTCTGATTTGTTTTGCTCATAACTTTTCTCACTCTCTTTTCTATAATCTGTGTTGTCACACCTATTTTCATTGTAGACTATACCACAATAATCATTATGAAGCAAATTGTTATCAGCACGCACAAAAAAAGACCGGCATAGCCAGTCTTTTCTCCACTTTTGAAAATCCCCTGTTAAGGATGCTTATTATATCCTTTTGGCTTGTAGCAAGACTCCCCTTCCTGCATAGTCACAAGGATATAACCTATCTGAACGAAAGGGTTTTACCTCACCACATCATATTAGCATACAATACAGATAGAGTCAACGTCATTCTTTTGCAAGTAGGAAAGTTTTCAAGGTAAGTGCAACATAGATCCAATGACACAGATTATTCATCTAAACAAATACTATTTTCAAATCTCTTTACGCCTTTTCGTATCAAGGACAATGTTTTTATCTGTTCTTCAATGGCTGTTTTATATTCAGCTCCTTCCAAATTCAAAACACAAGGGGCTTTTCTTTCGGATATGATTCCATCAACAGAAACCTTACCGTTGGAATAAGATGACAGTGCATCTAACCATTTTCGTTTTAACTCTTCGTCGAACTTGTCATCTTTACTATTTATTTCAAGAACGATAAATGTAGTTTTATTGTTATTCATAGTCAACTCCTTTAGAGAATACACCTTTAAAACGCTGCACTTAGTTTTAAAATTTACATTCTTCTGCAAATATTAAGCAGATAAATCAGCAGGATCCTTGGCGCTCTTTCTCTTAACGATGCTTTCGTACTTGTTAAGCATTGAATCCATATCTTCCAGGTCAATGCCTTCGCAGGCGAGAAGATCTTCTCTGATCTTTGCCTCAAGAATCCTTCTTACATATTCGGATTTATTGCAGCTGTTCTTCTTGCAAACAAGGTCAATCAAAAGGTTGTCGGCCGGTGATACAAAGAATGAAGTAAGCTCGAAGTTACATTCTTTTTCATCTTTTTCAATTAATCCAAGCATCTGCTCTTTGATTTTCTTATCCATAGTTTATTTATTTTTCCTCCATATTTAGGTTTCAATTTGTAAGTTAAATTTTGATTGTAATTATCGATTGTCTTCTATGATGGTATAGCCCATCTTCTTTGCGTGGTCCGCAATCTTTTCACGCATGGACTGATCCTCTGACATATCGACTAACATCAAATAGAAAGCCCGACCGGTCATTTTTGAATAAGAAGCGTATGCCACATAGCTATATGTATGGTCTTGAGGATTTTCGACGTAATGTGGATCCTGGCAGTTAAATACACCCGTGAATTTAGCACAGTCATACTGTCCTACTGTTTCAAGCTTCGTTGAATCAACGCTAACGTTTACCGCATATAAATCTAAATCAAAATAACCGCTTGCGCTTCCAAAGCATTTAATAATCTGCTTGGCAGGATTACTGTATTTATCATTTTCAATCGCAGCCGGAAGAATGTTTTCAATATCGGCATATTCTTCTGATAAAGATTCATCTTCGGTGTAAATAGGTACAAACATCGCTATTACCGGGTAATCGTCTAAGTGGTTTTGATTTTCCGTTAATTCTTTGGCGTTTGAATTGGGTGCGTATTTTGGAAACTTAACTCTGTATATGTGAGTTCCTTTATCCCAGATTGTTCCGTATTGGCCCCAATCGGTTAAATCTTCACACTTGTTATAGACTTCCTTGATGTGGTGAGCGCCACCCTCGATGACTATATAAGGCCAATCATACATATCACCTTTATCGGCTTCTTTTTCAGATGTAACATCTGCAACGCTTTCACTTACAGTTTCTGCCGAAAGTGAAATATTGGTTGAGGTAGACGAAGTATTTGATACGTCTTTACCACAAGCTGCAAGACTTATAAGCATGGAAGCTGTCATTGCTGCCATTAATCTATTTTTTATTACGTTTTTTCTTTTCATTGTATTCTCCTTGTTTGATTTAGGTTTCAATTTGTAAGTTAAATTTAGGTCACAAATTGTAAGTTAAACAATAGACTTAAGGCAGGCTTATTACGCCTTACCTTCGGTCTTTCTTGAAATATTTAATTCGTGGTTCTTATTGACCTTGAAGAAACCTCTGTCTCCGATTCTGTATTTATCATCGCCGGTACTTTTATCTTTGTAAGAATGAACCACTCTGAAAGACACTCCATCAACTGATATTTCTTTAATGTCAATATTGACTTTTCCGGGGCGAAGATCTATCACTACTTCGCCGTCCTTATTAATATAAGGTTTGGTACCGTTCTGAACCTTGATATACAGTTTGTTTACGGACTCTTCTTTTTTAGGCTGAGGTAAACCGTAATTTGGCTGATATTCAAGCTCAGGGTGTCCGGTTATGTTAGGACGTTGCCAAAACTCATTTCTACGTTCTTCTGCCATGTGATTGCTCCTGTGTTTTTAATGACAACATTGGTTCTTAAATTTAGGTTACAAATTGTAAGTTATTTAAAGGCTCCCGGAATGAAGACATACAAGCCTATCCGGGAGTCTTTCATTACAGGCGGCAGTGCGGTCAGCCCATTATCTGCTCATTAAGGAGTTTCGCTTAATCTCCACAATTCTTGATATTATCTCATGCGACTACTTAAGCGCCCGTATCACACCTGTTGGTTTTATTATTTAATAATTCTCGCCTTATATAATTTCTTTAAAGGAGAGATTGTTATGACCGAATGTTTATATTCAACCAAAGAAGTATGTGAACTTTTTGATATTAAACGTGATACACTAAGGCATTACGAAGACATAAAATTATTGATACCTTATGAAATACAAAGCAATAACTATCGTAAATATAGCAGAGCAAACATTGACACCCTTATTGATATTCGTAAGTACAGAGCGCTTGAGTTTTCGCTTGAAAACATTCGCAGCGCATTGTATGAATCCGATTATTCAGTTATAGCAGACCATATTAATGAACATGTTAAGTTTTATTCCGAACAGTTAATCAAATACACGCTACTTCGAAAAAAGGCCATGAGTGATTTAAATTATATAAGGTTAATCACCAGCCATTTATCGGTTATAACGGAAACCGATACACTGGATCTGTTCTTTATTCCTTTTGTTACGAATAGTAAAAGCCCATATTTTAGTGACCTGAAAGCTGCTCTCAATAATTTGCAGTTTTTTACTTCTGCAATGATTTCAGGAGAAGGCCTGCCTAAAGATTATGGCTTTGGCCTTATTACCGAGAAAAAGTTTTCAGACTTTCTCGGATTAACTAACGGTATAGTTATTCCGGGAACAAAGGTAGTAGGCAAAATAGTAGACTATACTCACGGGGGGGGGTCTGAACAATCATTTATTGATGATTTTAAAGACGCTGTTACAGTTATGTACAACCGCTCCTTCGACAAAATCTATTCCATCTTGCTCTCACGCTTTCACGATAAAGATAATAAGGAACATCAATATTACTTTGTCTTTGTAAATTTAGTATAAGGGATAATTAGTTTCTTGCTTATTTAGGTTACAAATTGTTAGTTATATTTAGGTATCAAATTGTTGGTTAAATTTAACTTACAAATTGTTACTCAAATACTTCTGCAATTCCAATTGCTTTTGCAGTTACATCTATTGCAAAGTCCATAGCTTCTATATCGCCCTCTACTTCCTCCTTTAAACGCTTGTTGGAAGCATGTTCTTTTACGGACTCAAGATGCCCTTTGACTTTTTTTAGTCGTGATAGTTTTTCTTCGTTACGCATATTTACCTTTCAAATTGTAAGTTAAATTTGGATTCATAGATCCAGGTCGCAGCTTGCGCCACGATAGAGACACTTGGGAGAATTGAACTCACCACTCTGACCTTGAAAGGGTCACGTACTATCCGTTATACGAAAGTGCCAATAATTACTCCCCTCATGGGAGGTAGAGGGGAGTAGTAGGTGTTAGCGTCTGTCCTTGACGGAGAATTTTGTAAAGGGGGTATCGAGGTCTCGACCTCATGTTTGAATTATAGCATAGTATACATCGGGCGAGCAAATTCAAATCAGTCATCATCGCCAAAGACGGAGAGAAGAGAGTTTATCTTTGCTTTTTCCTTTTCCTGTTCCTTTTTTGCCTGACTTGCTTCCTGCTTTTGTTTAGGTTTCTCGGCCTTAACTTCGGTTAACTTAACCACAGGCTGCGCTTTGGGAGCAGGCTCTGAATCATCTGAGAAAGGAAATGCCTGAGTATTATCGCTATCATTGCCTTCATCGCTATCATTGCCTTCATCGCCATCACCGGTTTCGATATCGGAAGCTTCATCAGATCCGTCCTCGGGATTTTCAGGCTCTTTATACCAATCGGGCTTTGCCGGTTTGATATCTATAATATCGTCGCCTTCTTCCTCAAGAACTTTTCTCCAATGAGGTCTGTAATTTCTACTCGGACGTTCACCCATTTCCATGCCCTGTGCTTCCATGAAGTGCAGCGGTTCACCGTTCATTTCAGCGAAACATTTCTTAAGGCTTGCCGGAGCCATACTGTTTATGACGTAGATTACTTCGTCACGGTCCATTTCATCGTTCATAAGGCTTTCGGGGAGTCTTAAGGGAACACCCATTTCACCGATATTCTTATTTACGGTACCGTGCATATGAAGGATATCTGTCTTGGCTTCTTCGTAACGCTCACCCTGAGTCTTTGCCGTAAATGTACCAAGCAATTCGCTAAAGTATTTAGCGGTATCAGGGTCGGCAGTAGATAAGAGGCCTTTTACCGTACAGTTATTTAGTATTTCTTTTCCTTTGTCTTCACCGTGAACGGTGTAGAGCTGGTTTAAAAGCTGCAAAATGATAGTTAAATGCATCTTTCTTGAACGAACGACACTTGCCTTTGTATCAAGGTCGTGAATGCCGCCCCAGTTCTTATATTCGTCAAGCTCGTAATATACTTCAAGCTGTTCTTTCTTCTCGGCTCTTGTTAAAGTGTCGCTGTAATTGGACTGTTTCTGAAAAATCATCGAGAAGAAGAGTGCTGCTATGAAGTTATAGGTTGTGTCGTTATCGGGAATAATAACGTAATAGATACAGGGTTTCTTCATAGGAAGAATAAGGTCTATTTCGTTATGGCCCAATACTTGCTCGAAAATAGGGTTATTAAGCATCCACAAACGACCGGTTAGACCGTTTAGGATCTGCCCCTGGTTTCTTGCCTCGGCTCTTGCAAAGTTATTATAGAAGTTTCTTACAGGTGTTCCTTGAGGATGTCTTGTGAAGATTTCTTTCATTTCATCAGGTGTCTTGGAACTTAAGAACTGATATACGCCATAAAGGTTATTCTGTCCTTGACGGATATAAGTTTCATTACTTGCAAGCTCCATGATGGCCAGCGCCAACAGCTGACGTTCCTGCTTAGCCCAATAATCCATCGGATCCTCAGCCTGCGTCATGTTAACGATGATTTCTGCTATACTCTGACACTCTGATGTAAAGTTCGTGCTTTTAGGGTCAAGCGGAGCCATTACGTTAAAGGCATTTGAGTTGATGATTTCCTCACTCTTTAGGTTAAGAACCTTAACGATGTAGTTATTGGCTCTTGCAACTGCCGATGTCTCTGCATAAAGAGAACCTTTTGAGTCTGTGGTGATGATACTCTGACGGCGGCGAATACACTGATATATATCCGTCTTAATGATTGCCGATGTCTTACCACTACCGGGAGCACCACAAAACAGTCTGTTATGGTTCATGCCCGCAGGATATTTAAGGCAACAGTATTTGCCGTTAGCATCTATTCCCAATATTTCATCAGAGGTATCTGCTATGGAGTTATATCGCTTGAAGTTTTTCTTTCGTTCATCTTCATCCTGAAAGTGTGCTTTACCAAAGGTGGCGTTCTCGCTTCGCTCTACACCGTTCTCATAATCTTTCTTGTTTGTATTAAGCATTCTTAAAAAGCGATAATATAAAGCGAAGAGTACCAGCATAAGAATGAATGTAGCAAGCGTACACTCTTTAATGCCTATTATGATTCCGTTGAGCACAGCAATCTTTCGTCTGCGACCCATGAAGTATTGGAAGTACTCGTAAGCATTTCCGACTATCAGGCCGCTAAGTAACAAATTGATAGCTAAAAAGATTGCCGTCAGCTTTCCTCTGCCACGAAATGTCTTTTTTAGATCAAGCCAAGGACTTATATGACTTAAATCTTTTGTACTTGCCATTACACGCCTTCCTTCCTGTCATCTGTCGGTTCATCACCGACTGCATCTGCGCACGAAGCTGCTTCTGCGTCATCCATAATCTTATTGAATGCGGCATGAATCTCAGTGTCGAATATTGCATCCAGGTCTTTCGGATGGATAATTTCTACCGCTATCTTTTTCTTTCTCATGTTTATTCCTTTCCGTAATTTTCTTTCTTAGACATCTGCGCCGATTTCTTTGACGTAATCATCGAACTTGACCGTGAATATCTTACAGTAGTCTTTAGCTAAGCCTACGATGAAGTCCTGTTGAAAATCGAAGCATATGATTCTGCATCGTTCTTTATTCTCGATTGCTCTAGCGCCTCTTATAAATTCTCTTAACATCTTTATGTCGGGAGAGCAGAAGACCATGTAGTAATTACCGTCCGAATCCTTACCGTTGCAGGCTATCTCTTCGTAGCCGGTCATCTTCGTATTCTCAATGAAGGTCTTGTACATTCTTTCTTCCCAATGCGGAAGCGTCATTAGGTTTGTTAGCCGCTGGCCCTCTTTATCGAGGGTGATGCCATATATCTTTGGGTAAGCGCAGCACAAGTTATCGGTCATCTGCTCATAGCGTCTATTGGACGGATTGATGTATCTTTCTATGATGCCGTAATTCTTTGCAAGTATGATTCCTCCTTTTAAAAGGTTCATATCCTTGGCTGAAAGAATTGTGTTGCAGTGGTTCACGATTCTGTTCTCGCCCACGTCTGTCTCAAGTCTATGGTTGAACGAGTCATATACGATGTAGTTGCCTCCGGGGCTTACCACCATTCCGTTACATCGGGTTCGGCCCGTAATCTTTCCTGCTTGATCTTTATTTACCTGATACTCGATTATTCCTTTCACTTCCCGATTGCTGTAATAGTTACATCCGGTAATTTTCTTTTCGAGAGGGAAGAGTGATTCTTTCTCAATCAGGCTTGTCTTATATTTGGTTCCGCTGAAGAAGATATGCGTTTCTGCATTTCGAATTGTTCTTTCTCGCCGGCTATCTTTCAAACTCTGCGCGGCGTAAGCGTCATCCTGTCCGTATGCTTCGTAATATTTTATGAGCTTTGGTATCGTTTCTTGCATATCGGTTTTAACATCTTCGTAGCGGGAGAGTGTCACAACCTTTTCTTGCCCTCGGCCGGTTGTCTTTAAGCTGCCGTCCTTTATCATTATATAGACCTGCTGACGGAATCCTTTGGAATTATCCTTGGTTAACATAACTGTGCGGAGCGGAATTGTTCCGGTTTGCAGTAGCAGCTCTGTTATATCCCTTCGATGCCCCTTTTTATAGTTCGCCTTGTTATTCATTTTTCATACTCTCCTTTGCAACAGCCACCATCTACCTCCACCTACGCATGTCAGCCTTCACACATCGGCTATCGATGAAATGTTTTGGATTGATTTAGACACGGGTTTCATCGGTTTCTTTCTCACCCGATGAAAATGCGATACCAAAAATGCCGTAAAATCAAGCGTTTTCGGCGTTTAAAACTATTGATTTCGGTATGTTGCTAAAAATGGCTGTTTTTTATAGTTTTGAATGATATTTTTATACGTTCAAAACTACAAATTTCAGACCTCAATATTGTAGTATTTGATGTCCGGCTGCTGTCCAAATGCACCGTCTAAAAGGGCAATTTGGAAGGGAAATTCAGGCTTAGCCTTGGCAAATTCCTGCACCAAATCCTTGTTTCTCATAACAATTAAATAGCGTGTATTTGCCTTATCTTCGGAGTTATTGAAGTTCTGATTCTCAGCGATTACCTTATCAAAGTCCATCTTTGTATAGATAGTCATAATGTTGAATCTAGTGGCTCCGTCCTTGAAAATGCTTAAAGTACAGGGAAACTGCGGTCTGAAAGCGGTTCTTAACGCTGTGTAAACGTCCTTTTCATCATGCTCTTTGAGCATATCAACTGCGGCCCAAACCGCATCAATAACGGATTCATCAATGCAAGTAAGGCTCTTATCGAAGATGCAGTCATCGTGCATTAATACATATCCGCTCTTGGATAAGAAGTTCGCAATAGACTTCTCATACTGCTGATTTATTGATAAATACGGGGGCGTGAAGTATTTAAGCTGATTAAAATGCAGGCAAGGCGCAATTTTAAGCGCTTTATATATTGCCTCGCACTGTGGAGTCATTCCAACCCTTTTTCTGTTGCCACCATTTACTGTTGTCTTGTTCATTTTTATCTCCTTTTTTGTTGTAAATCATGTTTTATGTGTTACTAATTTACTGTTATACGTCGTAATAATTTTGTTACGACACATAAGCTACATTGCCTTAATATTTAACTTACAATTTGTAACCTAAATGTCGTAACTAATGTTTTATACGTCATAACGGATTTTTTACACGTCGTAACTATTAATTTGCGACATTTAGATTAAATAACCCGCATGAATTTGGTTAAGCAGTTCGTTCTTTTTGCTCTGCTTAGGTTCGTCCAGATACAATTCCAATAATGTAGGAATAATCTGTACACGTACTTTGTTGCTGCCGTAGCAGTAGAAACATTCACCCTGACTAAAGTTCTTAATACGCTGTTCGTCATCTTCCGAAAGGGATATAACGTTTCTTACATAAGGTAAGTCGGCCTGGTCTGTACGAAGAATAATCTTTGTGTCCGGCATGCTTAACATGGTCTTTGCATTCTCATTTCTTAAGCAGTCAGAAATCTGCTGTGTTGCACACATAAGAGTTGTGCTGTATGAACGAAGGATCTTTTCCATCTTGAAGATGTATTTCGAACATTCGTCATCAAGCAAGAACTTCCATGTTTCATCAAGAGTGATGCAACACTTTTCATCCATATCTCTTTTAGCGATAGAGTAGAAGAGTTCAAACGCAATAAGCATATACGCCGGAAGATATCTTCCGAGATTGTCTTCGTTAACATCCAATGCAATACACTTATTATCAAGAGGGATATTGGTCTGTCCATTCATGTGCTTATGGGAACCGCTTACCCAAGGTTTCAATATACTGCTTAAACGTCTAAGGTGTTCGGAATTAACGATTGCCTTATAGATATCTTCGATTATTGGCATTTCTTTTATTTCGTCAGTTATCATGCCATCGACAACCTTAAAGATAGAAAGGTTATCATTTGTAATACCACGTTCGTTATACATCTGAACAAGCAAGGCATTCAGTTCACCGACTTCCTCGGAGGTTAATCTGTCCTGCGGATCTAACTGAATTCTTATCCAGTTGATTAAGAGCTGCACCTTTAAGGCTAACAGTGACTCAAGTTTTTTAAGCAGTTCCAAACGCTCTTCATTATCTTTGCAGTTTTCATCGTTTAAGATGTCCTCGGGTCTGATTTCGCAGATGTTTATACATACATTAGGGTCAAACAGAGCAAAATAGTTACCACCCATTGAATGAATATTGTCTTTATATTCATGTCCTTTAAGAGGAAGAATAAACATTGTTCTTACGCCACGCATTCTCATAGCGTTTGCTATGTGAAGCTGCGTTACTGTCTTACCGGCACCGGTCTTTCCTAATATGGTAATGTGAGGATTTGCATAGATTTTGGAATTATAGTTATTAATAGACAACAAGGAACCGTTGTCGTTCGATAAACCAATCCAATATCCGTCCATGTCAAACATTTCATATGAGGAAAACATGTAAAGAGAAGATAAGCCGGTATTTGTCATGTTGCGCTTATGGTACTTAAATATCTTTGAATTGATATTACATAACGGCGTAACCATATCGAAGAACTCTTGCGTTCTTAAGTAACAGGAATCAAACTCGAAGCCTTCTGCTTTAGCCTGCTTTTTGAAACTTATCTTTTTGCTTTCAAGCTCTTCAAATGTTTTTGCTCTTAATGTCACAATAAGGCAGACATCGTAAAGCTCTTCACCGCCCTTTTGAAACTCTTTAATCATCTTGGCATTTTGTGACTTATCCCAATATGCATTACCTCTGTCGTTATCAGAATAATCATAGGTATGTGCCACGCCTCTTGAGATAACATCTACACGATCTACCATGAAGTCATTAAATGCCGAAGCATTCTTTTTATAGAATATGTCGATATCGCCATCATCAGCCCAATTCATAAAGCGAGTAGGCCATGTAGCATAGGCTTCTGCCGGATATGAATTCTCTTTAAGGACAAAGTATGTGTGATACAGCCCATCGATAACCGCATAATCCCATTTGCCGTATCTTACGCCACGAGGGCTTATACAGTCTCTTACGCAAGGCGTCTGTCCAAACCAATGAGCAGTAGAAGATATCTTACTGATTCGTTGGCTCATGACTTCGTTTCTTGCAGTCTTGGGATTATAAAACTGATAGAGAACTTCACCGATAGAACGAATGTCTCTCTGCATATCTATTACAATATTTCCCATAGACCTAAAAGCACTGATGATATCTTTCTGAGTCTGCTTCATGGTTCTTAAGACATCGCTGTATTTGTCGGTCATTTCTTTTTGCTCATTACCCTCGTACTCATAGATATAAAAATATCTAACGTTTGTAGAGTTACCCTGAGTCTGAAAAAGACGCATTACCTCAAGATAATTGTCTACTCGCTGCTTTAATGCCGGTGAATTATCATTGGCGGTGCTTTCTCTTAATCGAGCTTCGTATTCATCAAGGTTGGTAGCAATAGACATAGCTTTAAAGTGGCCTTTATCAGGCAACTTTTTAAATGCAATACCAAAGTTATCTGCGATGCTGTCCTGTTCGATATCATTTAGATCTGAATAGTTAATCGGAACAATTTCTACAAGGCTTACAACACTACCATCAGATGTAAATATCAGTCCATCCTGTATTTCATCAATAGTAATTGCGCCCTGGATATCGTCAGCGTTCCATGAGAGATTGGATATATTTGTATCCTCGGTTTCTCCGGATATTAACGACTTTACCGTTCTTGACAACTTCTGCGTGATTCCGTTTAACGCCATCTTTATACCTCCTGAATGAATATTTGCGCTTTGTCAGCTTCTTGTATGTTCTTTTGTACTTCAATGTTTGAAGAATGGAATTATTCTGTATTCCAAGCAGATTAATTATCATCACAAAGATAATTAAACTAATGACGATTATCCATCGGACTGTCTTAGTGAATGGAATGAATGACATTAAGATGAATAATATGAGGGATTCAAAAACGCCCTCGGCAATCTTTTGGTACAAAGACGTTTCTTTGAAAATGTTTTGTACGATAATACGGACTTTCCGTGCCATTTTTACCTCCGAATAATACATATATTTATATATGTATAGTATACTATAAAATACATAGTTTTGTAAAGTTGACAGCGAACACGAACGAGGGTAGGAGAGGCTTATACTTTTACGAAATGGATTTATTGGTATGGCAGTTTAACGAAAACACGTATTACATAAATAAAAAACGACCACCCGTGCGAAAGATGGTCGTTAATATAAGCATTTGTATCATTTGTTCTACAACAATATTAATGTTACAATCGGAATCTCGATAAGTATAAGAATATGTCGCTTTCTTTGCTTGCTATCTAAGCGCTCCCAAATGTGGAATGTTCTAAATGATAATATCATTTCTACTAACGATAGAAATAATGTTATGCCGTGGATTATAGGTGTGTACATCAGCATTAACATACTGATAACTAATAATCCAGTCGATATTACAGTAAAAAATATCGTTAAAAAATTAATAACATTTTTGTTTTCCATAAGGTATTTTACCTCCGTTCAGGGTTGAGCTTGCTCTTGAATACATACCTTTTGGTACTTGGGTTATAGATGCAATCTACTAAAATTTGTTCGTCCGGCAGATTCATAGTTAATGTGAACTCAGGAAAATGCGAGTGAGAAGAGTAGCTGTTATCCAAATAGGACGCTTCATATATGCCGGGTTCTAATTCAACATAATATGTTACATATCGATTGAAGTACTCGGGCAAGCAAGCCAAAGCATAATCATCATACCATTCATCACGGTCATTATACAGTTCTTCTTTGTTTAAAATCGGTATATATACAGACTCTGCTACAAATTCATCAACAGAGCCTTCGGCTCCTATAACTTCGGGTTCTACTTCTTCTGTAATCTCGATTGATACCGGCTCTATGTATTTAGTTTTCTCCGTCAGCTTCGGTGAGAATATTGATAATGTGCTTACGGAAATAACGATTAATGTTAATGTAATAAACAGGATTTTATTTCTTTTCATTGCTGCCTCCTGTTTTAAGTATACTATACAATAAAAACGTGTGCAAATTAATACGGGAAACCGCCTAAGTAGCTTCCCGTAAGTATTACGAATTAGATGTCATGCTTTCAAGTATTGTATCTACATCATAAGAGGGTATATCGTTGTTGCCGATATCCTTATAATCTTTCATCCAAGGGTTGTCTATTCCGTTATCTGAATAAGCAAATCTAGCACCTTTTACATGTGTAAAATATGTGCCGTTATTGTTTGTTGTATCGCCCACAAATCTCCATGATTGAATATTGCCTACTCTGAATGCTTCACGCGGTATTTTGGTTCGATATCTTATAGCGGGATCCAAAACGTAAAAGTTATAATCATCATATCCGATTATTGTTATAAAGTGCGTTGTTTTAACTGTATTTCCGTCCTTATCCTTTGTATCGGAATGATATGTAACTCCTTTATATTTCCATGCGCCATACACAACAAAGATACAAGGCTGTCCTGCATCGATAGCATTAATTACTGATGTTTCATCAAATGTTGTGTCATGTCGTATCGAATACAAGCCGAAATAATCTAGCATGGTTGCATGACTGCTATGCGCTCCATTTCTTCGGCTGCCATCAGGATTAAATGTGCCTCCAGACTGAAACATTTTATTTACAGTAAATGCTTTTGATACAGCCCTTATACTGATATCTCGATTTAAGAGGTACTGAGCTGACATTGTATAGCAACTGTCTGTACAGCCTTCATTGTATATCGTACTGTTATCATCCCTTGGGCCACGATATGCACCGGGATAATCCTTCTGACAAATGTAAAAACTGTGTGTTTTTGCAGGTTCATTGTCTTCGGTTTTAAACTGTGGCTCCCATAGCCATTCTGTTTTTCCTGCGTCCGGGTCATAATTGAAATCAAGTATTTTTGATTTGCCGGTAGGAACGTAGATGATTGTATCGTAAATGGTATTCTCCGAATCCCACTCTTCAAGCCACATCAGATCGCCGTACAAAATGCTTGTTTTATCAACGTAACTGTATGCGCTTCGGCCGGTTGTTGTTCCAATCTTTCCTTCAAAGTTGTTATAGGCTTTGCTTAATGAACTTCTTTCCTCTTGGAATCCGATACCCATATCTAAGTTAAGATATGCCAAATTTCGTCTGTAAATATTCTCGTATTCATCCAGCATATGAAGATTAGTAACAGGCGGCGCAACAAACGATGCTTCATCAGCCTTTACACCGGCTATGTCAAACAGTTCTTCCAAACCATACGGATATACATCATATTTTAAATAGCCTGTTATATTTGATTTCTTATCCTCTAGTTCCGAGACATCTGAATAGCCAAGTTTTGTTGCTAAATCACTCAATGACGGGGCGTCATTATTATTGTCTTTCCCAATGTAGTAACATTCTTTATATGATAACTCTGCAAAGTTTCTTCTGACCTTTGGAGCCATCAGCTTTTCATAAAACTCTCTAAATGTGAATCCATCAGGCGACATTCCCAAGCTGACTGCGTTTATTATTTCTGCATAGTTAAGGTCATTGTTCAATTTTCTTTCGTTGCCGTCTGACCCGTCCGGTATTTCACCGTCCATATAATTTTTTATTGTATAATACGTATGGTTTCCTAATGCGCCACTTTTTAATGTAACTATACCGGTTTCGCCTAATGTATACGGATATTGAGCATCCATGAATGAATCATACGATGCGTTACTTGCATTATCATGTACAAGCCAATCCCAAGTCGATTCAAAAAACTTGCCAAGCCAAGTATCAGATTTTACAAACATTGTCCAGTAACCGCCGTTGTTACCATCACGGGGAGCCTTAAACGACCAATCAATAGCGTTGTCGATTATTTCTTTGCAGATGTTAAAGTTCATTTCTGCTTCTGCGCTATATAAAGCCGTCTGTGAGTTAATCACAGTATCCGGCTTTATCTTATATGTTTCATAGATATGGTTCCAAAACTCTGTATCATCATTAAATTCTACGGTACCGACTGAATAATAATTATCATACAGAGCCAATTGCGCTTTTCCGTCTTCGTAAATTTCGCCTGCTTTTTCATAAACGATGATTAAAGGAGAGAGTATTACGATAAAGATAATTATTAAGAATATAATCGGCAATGCAATTGCAAGCCAAAGAAGTTTCCGTCCTTTTTCCGATGTCAATAATGATGCCGTAAGAGCCGCCCATCCAACAGGCCCCGAAGCTGCTCCTGTTGCTACTTTAGCAGCTGTTGCCGCAGCTTTAGCCCCGCCAGCCGCCGTAGAGGCTGTTTTGGCCACTTCTGCGCCCGTTTTAACCGCCTTAGCTGTGTCAGTAGCAGTTTTAGCCGTGTGGACTGCTTTAGAGGCGTCTGAGACCGTTTTGGCGCTATCCATCATAGATTTAACTTGCTTAGCGGTATCAACGGCGCCCTTGGCGTTGTCGTATGTTCCTTTTACTTTGCTTATGTCATTTAAAATACTATCATTCTGATCTTCATCGAAGTAGCCCATATATTGCTCCTTTGAAAAGAAGAGGAGAGTGTTATACTCCCCTCTAAATATCATGTATCTTGATAGGAATTAACCTTTTTGGTGTCTACCCATGCCGGAATTATCGTCGGCCTTTATATCGCCCTTTACAAATGAACGACGGTCAAAGATATGTGTTAAGTAACTCTTGCCATCCTGTTCTGTTACTTTGGTTCCTCTGTCCTTGAAGCCCATTTCATTTAAGCGGTTGTAAGTTGCCTCGTTCATAGCTCCTTCAGGTATTGTGTATGAGTATCTTGCCTGATATCCCTCTGCTGTGTGCGTGTCGGGAATCTGCTCTACTGCAAACATGGCACTAGGATTATCGATTGAGAACTGTCCTATCATACCGCCGGTAATCTCCTGACACATTGTGAAATCGTCTATGTCAGAACCGATTATAGGAGCAGTCATTTTGTTGTTTCCATCCTGGCCGTAACCGTTACCACCCATCATAAAGTTGCTTCCCACTATATCAGGGTTAACGTCAGTTGAAGCGTTCTGTTCAAGAATCAAATCTTTACCTATTACGTTTCCGTTTTTATCAGCCAAAACATTTTTCGCATTACCATAAGGGTCTTTTCCGCTTATTAAAACGTTACCATTATCGTACTGTCGTATATTGTCTATCATGTCGTTATTAAAAATAGGCTTGTGAGTCTTAATATCTGATGCAACATGTGCTTTATCACCAAAGTTATCACGTAATACCTTGTCGTATGTATGACTTAATGTTGACTTATCAAATGTTTCAAATCCTTTGTAATCCACGAAACCACTAGCATTATTCTTTTTAATAATTGCTTCGGTAAAGTTATCGTGTGACATTGCTCGTTGTGCAGTTCTACCTTCGGCTGTTCTGTTCATTAACAACGTCTGAGCAGGATTAGCCAATGCTGAACCCATTGAAAATAGTCTTTCGTTGTTCATTGCCACACCGGCGTTCTTTAACATCTGACCGCCAAATGATGCCATACGAGCTGCGCCCAATGCCGATAATGCAAATGCGCCAAATCCTCTTCCTACCGCAGATGTGAAGTTACCGGTTGCTTGTACAGAGTTAAGCCCCATAGCGGAAGCATACTGCTGTAAGTTTTGACTTATTTTAATAAATGCGAGTCCGGCTATATAGTTTGCAGGCCCTATAAAGAAGGCGCCCTGAATCAATAATGCTGTGAATGTTTTGAGCATTAAACTCGTCATTGTTAATAACAATACCTGTGTTACTACCATGCGGCAATAGGATTTAAATATATTCGACGTTGTTGGCGATATTATTGTTGGTAATACCATAGGGAAAAGCAACAATAGGATTATAAATATTAAGTAGTATTCGATTATCTGACAATATAAGCGGAAAATTCCTTTTACAAATTTCCAGATTAATATGATGAATAGTATACCGATTATTAACGCAAATAAAGGAAAACTCATTATTCCCAATTGAACTAAACTTACACCAACTAATCCATCGGCTATAAATAGGCCTAATATTGCACTTTTGCCAGTTGTAAAATGAAACCATGATAAAGGAACATCTTTATATGACATTACTATTTCCCATATGTTATACATGGAATCTGTAAATATAACTAACAATTTGTAAGCTAAAGTTATGCCTAATAAGCTTACAGCATACATAGCCATTATGCGAATGACATTAGTTCTTATCGATGATGCCTGTCCAAATAAACATATCATCAAATTTACTATTACAAATACAGTTGCCAATATTTTGCCAATTGTTTTTGATACGCTTAATAGTCTGTATGCCTGCGGCATGTTTATGGCAAAATCCGTTTCGGTCATAGATAATGTTGTTAATACGTCTTTTTTAACACCATTACCATATCCTGTGTTCATAGGTCTACCATCTTCCATGTCACCCCATGCCTCAAATGTTGGCGAAAAGTTGGATACCATTGTATTAATAAGTGCTGAACCAACAGAATTTGTTGCAGCTGTAACCATAGATGATGAACTGTCCGTGGCTGAATTAAGTACGCCGGATTTAGAACTTCTAAATGCTTCTGTTGTTTCTTCGTTCATTTTTGCTTCATATTGTTCTTCGGTTAATTCTTCCGGATTGCCTGCTGAATCATAATATGTATATGTCTTTTCTGTTTCATCTGACGAAAATACGCCTCTTATTGCTCCCGACAAAGAAAAGAAAAGCATAAGTATTGCAAACGCTACTGTTAAAAATATGAGCTTATTGTCTCTTGTTTTAGCAACGGTCATTTATTACCTCCTTGTAGAAAAAAAGAGGTTAAGAGATTTAATCTCCCAACCTCTTACACAACTCTTAGATTTTTACGAAAAATACTTGTTGGCGATGTTCTCAATAAAGTTAACAATCCAGCCATGAGAAACAATCTGAATACCCAAGAACGCAACAAACGCTGTAAATATCGTTCCCCAGAGTATTCCGACTTTTCTCGAATCCTTGGTAAACATCATTACAATGAACATAACGACCATTACAAGGATACAAGCCGTTGAACCAACCTTACTAAGTTTTTCGGTTCCGGTTGTCATCGCCTGATCTGCATTATCAACCAGTTCTGATAAACTACCCGATGTTGCAGGAGTATCTGCTTCATTACCGGTGTCTGAATAAACACCGACAGTCGAATAGTTAATTACCGTTGCCACACAAAACGTAAGAGCTAAGCATAAACCTAATATTGCAAATAACTTTTTCATTTCTTTTCCTTTCTGAATAATATAGTTCTTGTTATGCGTCTTTATTGTATACCATACAAATATGAAAATCAAGTGTTATTAAATAAACTTGCCATAACGTCGTTCATAACGTTTTTGGCTTCGTTTGTGACTAAACCGTTTACCACTTTTTTCTTTTCTTCTGTTACAACCGCTTTTTCGGGAGTGGATGCAGTCATAACAGGCATCTGTACGATATTATTGGGCTGCGCCTTAATGAAATCATGGAAGTCAATGAATTTTGCAACAGCATCTTCATCAGCATCTTCCAAGTGAAAGGCTTCAACCATATCATTGATTGCAATGGCACATAACAAAGTTATCGAGCGAGGAGGACACTTTTTAAGGAAGTCCTCCGCAGCCTTTTCAACTTTATTTGTATCTCTAAAATTGAGGTTTCTTCGCATAAACCCTCCTATCTTACAAACTCCGCATAGTACTTGGCGTTTGCATTTACGTCAGGGATAAACTCCGCACGTGCAATATTACTGTTCTTTTCAATGCAAGGTCTGAGCATGTTGCCGCCACCGCCGATAAATACCGAAGGGTAATCTGTTAACTTAACGCCTTTCTGAATAAGTTCTTCAATGAGTTTGTTCGCATATTCGTCAGCAACTTCCTTGATCCGCTTCTTGGTTTCTTCATCGATAACGGTATTCTTGTTAAGCAATACGGCTTCTACTGTTGCGTAGTCCATTGTTCTGCCGGATTCCTGCTGAATAACAGCAATAATCGCATTGTAAAGAATGGTGGTTCCCTTAATAAGAGAACTGCAACTCTCGATTACAGGACGAGCATTGTGTACCTTGATATAATCAGTGGTTCCACCGCCGATACCAATAACGTAGTAATCTTCAAACTGCTTAGGAATCTCCAATGAATCATTGAAGGCTACCGCTGTATAGTCCTGTGCATAAGCTGCACACTTGGTAAGTTTAAAGTTAAATTCGTAATCTCTGTTATTGGCACTGTAAATGAATGTAATGCCGTTCTGCATCTTAGAGTAATACAAATCTGTGGTCTTCTTAGCAAGAGAAGATAAGTGACCTACGGGAAGGCCTACGCCAAGATGAATTTCATCAACCTTTGCAATTTCTCTCTGCAAGTCTTCATATGAAATTCCGTCATGCTCACGACGAATCTCAAAAATGATTTCCTTGGCAATTGCAAAAAGCGACATGATAAAGCAGTAATCGTTTTCTGTCTTATCCTGCTGCTGATTGTTACGCTCTAATGTAGGAGAGTAGTAATATCCATCATAAAAAACGCTTTCTTCGTCCAGTACGTTTTTAATCTTGAATCTTTTATAAGATGACGGAGTAGTAGTTTCCTGCGTCTTAGTGTCGTAATTACCTACATCTACGCCTATGGTTCTCTGCATATTTAATGCTCCTTTCGTTTTATACGCATAGTATACAAGAATGATTAATCGGTGTCAAATCGTAATTGTTACAATTCTTGAGTTATAACATCTTATGTCTTTGTTATACGTTGCTATATGACAGTTACAACGTCTTTTTTAATATTGTAAATTACACAAAAATCTTTTATACTGTTTTTATACATTTGAAGGGAATTACGGTAATGATTAAGATTGCTTTTTTCAATCAAAAAGGTGGTGTCGGCAAAACAACTTCTGTTGTTAATCTTGCGGCTACTTTCGCTAAACGGCTAAAAAAATCTGTTCTTGTAGTTGATTGCGATTCACAGAAGACATCAACTAACTATCTTTTAACCTATACTGATTATCAGTATTCTATTGAAGATTATTTCGATTCTGATTACTACGACAAACGCTCTATTAGTAGTATCATTACCAACGCTAAAATCAAGACAAGCCTCAATAGAGAAGAATATGAACAGTCAAAAATTGATGTATTACCATCATATTCAGGAATAGAGACTTTACCGATTGAAGATATTTATGCTTATAAAAATCTATTAGAGCCGGTTGAATCGAAATACGATTATTGCTTCTTTGATTTACCGCCTCATTTATCGGGGGTTAGCCTTAGTGCATTGGTTTCTTGTAATTGGGTTATAGTTCCGGCTAATGCTGATACTGATTCTCTTTCGGGTTATAACGACCTGATTGATACCATTACCGAAATACGAAACAAAGGGTATAATCTTAAACTTAATGTTTTAGGCGTTCTGTTTAATGATATTAATACTCAAAGAATGATTCAAAAACATATTCTGAAATCATCATATAAGGATATGGCAGATTCACTTTTTAAAGTTTATATAAAATCAGCATCTGCGATTGAACAAGGAAGATATATGGGAATTCCTTTACCGTATGTTTCTTTAAATCGTAAGATTAACGATGATTACGAAAAACTTGCCAAGGAAATTGTTAAACGAATCAAAGAAATGGAGAACCGAAATGCCTAAATTTGACCTTGATAATACACCTAACGCAAAGATGATAAAGAGTGTTCAAGAAAAAAGTATTACTCAGGCTAACGCTAAAACAGTCCAGGATATTCCTCTTGAATTAATTGATGAAAACCCTGACAACAGCGAAATCTTTAATATGGAGAAAATCCAAAAACTTGCTGAGAATATTAAACTTGAAGGCTTTTTTGGAACAATCGAATTATATCGTAAAGAAGATGGACGATATGAAATATCCTCTGGTCACAGAAGATATAGAGCCGTTAAGATGTTGGGCTATAAAACAATTCCAGCTACTGTTTCTCAGATGCCGGAGCTTGACACTCAAAAGCGGCGTAAACTTATTGCTTCTAACATTAACAGCCGTAATATGAAACCTTTAGATTGGGCCAGAGCAATTAATTATTATGCTGAGACTTTGATGATTGAAGATGCACAGGCTAGAGGCGTTAAATATGTTCCGGGCCAAAAATATAAAGCATCCAATAATTTAAACATCAATCAAGAAACGGCTAAATACTTCGATATGAAGGAAGTAACGATTATTCGTTACCGCGCTCTTTGCAGACTGATACCTGAGCTTAGAGAAATGGTTGAAGATGAAACTCTTCCTTGGACATCTATTGCCGAAGTCGGCAACATGGAAGGAGAACAGCAAAATGATATCTTAAAGGAAATCAATAAGGCTATACTTGTAACTCCTCCGGTTGAAACTGAAACAGTTGATGAAAAAGGAAAGCCTATTGAAAAAGTTTTTCTATCAGGCGTTCAGGTATCTAACATAGTTAGAAAATATAAACAAAACCTTTCTGCGGAAGAAAGAAAGGCTAAAGAACAGCCTAGTGAGCAACCCGTAGATAACGTTTCGCCGGAAGATTCAATTGAATCAACATTTACTCCTTTAGATTTCTCTATGGATTTGCCTACTATCTCCGAAGATACACCTGTTTCGGAATCAACTAATAGATACATTAGATCCATTGATAATCTTATGTTTACAATCGAAAAGGAATTTAGTTTGTTGCTTAATCAGGAATACGTTGTTGATGACAAACAAGCTGTAAAAGAGAAGATTGAGTCATTAGAAAATATTCTTGCTGAATTAAAGAAAAAGTTATAATAAAAAGGCTGCTTATAATATTTGATATGTACCCTCTTTACTGGACAAACCAGTAAGGAGGGTATTTTTATGCGTTACAGTTATGAATTCAAAAGAAAATGTGTTGAAATGTATTATAGTGGTGAATATCCTGATACTCCTATCGGGATAGGTGATAAGAGGTTTCACGAAAAGATACGCGAATGGGTAAGGATTGAGGAATCATGTGGTCCTGATGCTTTGAAACATAAAGGCCAGAACAAATCGTGGACTCCAGAGGAACGGTATGCTTTAGTGGCGCGCGTGTTGGCTGGGGAATCGAACAAAACAGTTGCACTTTCGAGTGGAATCAATGAAGGACAATTATATCAATGGGTTCGCAATTACAAGATTTGGGGCTACAATGGTCTTATACCAAAGCAGAAAGGTCGTAAATCCAAGGACCCAGATATGAAAAAAGTAGGAACAAGAAAACCTCCAAAACTAAACGAATCCGAATACGAAGAATTAATCAGACTTAGAGCTGAAAATGAGTACATGATGGCAGAAATAGAAGTAATAAAAAAAGAGATCGCCTTGAGAGAAGAAAAGGAAGCTGCGCGACTCAAGGCGAAAAAGCAGCAATCATCAAAGCGCTCAGGGAAGAAGGATACCAATTAAAGTATCTTCTGAAAGCCATGCGCATGGCAAAATCCACTTATTACTTTGAAATAAGCAAGAAAGATGTTGTTGCTGTAAGAAATGCAGATTTGCTTGCAGAAATCGAAATAATATTTGAGGTTAACAAGTGCAGATACGGCGTAAGACGTGTACACATGGAACTTCGTAACAAGGGATTTAAAGTAAATCACAAAAGAGTTCAGCGCCTAATGCATGAAGCCGGAATGCTTGGCAAACGCCCAAAAGAAAAGTATCACTCATATAAAGGCGAAGTCGGAAAAGTTGCGGACAACATCGTAAAAAGAAACTTTAAAGCGGATAAACCACTCCAGAAATGGACTACTGATGTATCCCAGTTTAATTTTGCGTGGGGGAAATGCTACTTATCGCCAATACTTGATATGGCTACAAATGAAATCATATCCTATGATCTCGCGCTAAGCCCCAACATAGAGCAAGTAAAGAGAATGCTGGACCAAGCATTTAAAAACTTTCCAAATGTAGAAGGATTGATTTTTCATTCAGACCAAGGATGGCAATATCAGCATGCCTACTATCAGCAACGCCTCAAAGAACGTGGCATTGTCCAATCAATGTCCCGAAAGGGAAACTGCTATGATAACTGCATTATGGAGACTTTCTTTGGCCGAATGAAGAACGAAATGTATTATGGATGCGAAAAAGATTATCGCTCGTTTGAAGAGTTTGCAAAAGGTGTTGAAGAATACATAGATTATTATAATAACAAAAGAATTCAGGCAAAAACAAAATGGATGACCCCTGTAAAGTACAGGAAATCATCCATGTGTTCAGCCTAGTTCATAAATATGTGTCCAGGATTCTGGGTACATATCAATTATTAAGCAGCCTTTACTTTTACTGTTTTTACGCATTTGGGATTGTCCAGTATAAACAGTTCATCGCTTATTTGCTGAAAATCATTCTTCTCGGCATAAAACATTACCTTATCACCTTCGTTTATATCCAGCGCATTAGCAATAGGAATCTGAATCTGAATATCTTCGATCTGAACGATTGCTCTACTGTACCCATATATGTGTGCAATCTTTAATACATTTGTTCCGATATTGTACTCAGGCTTTTTTACCACAATGCAGATGCCGTTGAATCGACGATATTTACCGTTCATGAAATGCCTTATAGTATAGATTTGAACTAAGACCAATGCTGTAAAAAATATGCTTATCAGTGATAATTCAAATACATGTCCTGTAATTATGCCGCCAACCAAGAAAAACACTATCGCAATAGAGAAGAATACAATTTTTGCCACAAATGAACGTTTTACATCATCGGGCAATTCATTAAAACGTAACTTATTATCCATGTACGCCTCCTATGCAATCGTGCGAATTATCATATACATGATGAAGAGCATACCGGCTAATGCAACACTGACTTTAAGCGCAAGCTCTTTGTTGAAGACTGTTCTTTCATTGTTTATCTCAGGAAGAACATCGTCATAATACGGATCACTTGATACCATATCCTTTACTTCATCATCTGCTTTGCTTGACGCCGGTGTTTCTTTTCTTTCAAACACCCTACGTTTCTTTTCTTTAGGTTCTGAATCAACAGTCTCTTCGGCCATAGGCATTTCAAACGTATCTTCATCTTCATCATAGACTAATGGAGCTGACTGCTTGACTGTTTTAATTACAGGCTCTGCTTCATAATCATCTTCATTATCTTCATCAACGGCCTGATGAATTTCAACTATGTGTTTTGTTACCGGAACATCATCAAAATCATCCTCGATATCTTCATCAATTTCAGTATGTGAATTCATCTGAGAAGAATTATTGGTAACTTCCGTTAACTTTATGGCAGGAGTAGCTGCATCTTCAAACCTTGCGCCACAATCATTACAGAACCTGGCGTTATCGTTCTCATTTACACAACCACATTCTTTACAAACTTTACTCAAAGTGTACTCTCCTTTCTGTATACTCACAATTTAACATACCCTAAATTTCTTGTCAAACCAGAATTATGCTTCTTGTAAAGCTCTTATACTGTGTGGAGGTATAAATAATATATATATCCTCAGATATATATTTATATATCTTGTATATTAAATATTCTACCATAGTGTATACCCTTAAATGGGGGCGGGCATGGACGGAACAAGCTTAGTATAGATGCCGTTAAAATGGCTAAAATACGGCATTTCTTACTTTCATTTAAATCAAATATATCACTTTTTTCAGGGCTTATTTAAATCAAAAATATCACCTTTTTAGGCCGTAAATAAATCAAAAATATCACCGAAATAAATCAAATATATCACCATTTAAATCAAATATATCACCCTGTAAATTTTCATTTAAATCAAAATTATCACCTTCCGGTGTCATATTTCGGGTTGACAAGTATCGTTAGTGTAGAGTATACTCCGAGTAAATCATATCTGTTTGATTTTTTAGAAAGGAAATAATCATGGCTAAGAAATTGTATGTTGTTAAAAGCAATGAGTTGGTACAGACATTTCATGGCAAACGAACGTTATGGGAACAAAAGTGCATTTCTTACATTTGTGCAAACATTGTCGAGCAATACAAGCCTGATATTCCTGTAAGAGACCAGGTATTCTCATTTTCGCTTTCAGAATTTATGAAGGCGTGTGATATTGCCAAGTCCGGCCAAAACAGGAAAAACATCACAGACGCAATTGATGCTTTGCAGGTTAAGAGCAGATGGGTAAGAATTCAGCATGAAGATGGAACCGAATACGAAACCACAGTCGCATGGATCCTAAAGGCTAAGATTGAGAAAGGCATTTGTTATTTTTACGCAGATGAAGATATGGTTCCTTCGATTTTAAATCTTCATAATAAGTTCACCAAGTATGAATGCGAGAATGTACTTAAAATGAATAAGCCTTCATCAATAGCATTGTATGAATTGCTTAAGTCTTATTCGTTTGAAAAGTACAAGGAGTTTGACCACAAGTGGCTGCTCATGCACTTGGGTTATGATGATACGCCTGCTTACACCACGAATTTTGCTAACTTTATGAATAAGGTTATGAATCCTTGTTTAGACGAAATCAATGAGTTAACGGATTTAGGCGTTACAGCTGTTTCGCATAAAACAGGACGTGAGATAACCAGCGTATCATTTGAAATCAAGAACGTTGACAAATATTTGAAGATGCTTAAGAAAGAAGGTCTGCCGGTTTCGGCATAATAAAAAGGGAGAACGAATCTCCCTTTGTATTACTTAATATGATAAGCATTATATGATAAAGCGCATCCCGAATATGGAAGAACTAAACCATTTGCTTCGTTTATTAGAGCCGAATGTAGTTCGTTATGGCGATACCATCCATCGTATTCACCGCTTACAACAGCATCAGCATTAAGCATTTTTACATATACTGAATCTGTTTCCTCTATCAATTGAGGCAAAGTTAATGGCTGCTTAAATGATACATCCATAAACTGAGCTTCAATAGGACGATATTGGAATAGTTGAAGATCTGATGTTAGTGGAATAAACGAATTAGATGATACTAAACGGCGATTTTCATAGTCAAGGATAGCCCAACGAGGTTTAAGACCTTTATGAGTAGATGACATTACAAAGACAGGATTGCCGTGATATTTTTTTAACTCTTTGGGGTCAATAAGAATATCAGGCTCTTCATAAGGAAGAACATTTTTTTTGTCTGCTCGCTTGATTTCGGGTGTGTTATCCAGCCCTACCATATAATCCAATGAAACATCAAATAACTGACATATAGCAACAAGGGTGTTTACTATTGGCATACGACCTCCCCTTTCGTATGACGAAATAGTAATTGATGAAATTGCTTCTGCTTTTACGCCGGTTGGACCAAGTAGTTTACTTAGTTCATTTGCTAGCTGTTTTTGGGTTAGATGGTTCTTAGTTCGTAGTTCAGCTAACCTACGTGCAAATATGTTTACGTTCATGTTTTACTCCTCTTATTTGAATATACTTAAAAATATGCTATACACTGTGTATGATTATGTTATCAAATTAGTAGAGTTATGTCCATAGATAAAATCTACCAATTTGGTTAGAATCACAAACGCAGTACTTTTGAAAGGAGATTTGATGAAAAGCATTCTAAAAGCAATATTCGCTGTATTTGCAATAACTTTCGGCATGTCGATCACGAGCTTTGCCGCTGAAAAAGAAGTCAAAGTAGACTTGTCAGAAGGTTATACTCAGGCTAATTTTTATTTTACATTTGAGTATAGTCAGGATTATGACATTGTAATAACAAATCCTGCACAAGAGCAGAAACAGTACACTATTATGGGTGACTCCGGTACCGTTACTATTGATAATATCATCGCCGGAACTTACACTGTTTCAATTAAGGCACCGGAGAGCGTTGATTTTAAATCTTCGCCACGTGTCGAGCTTCTTAAGAATAGTGTTGATTCAAGTCATGGCAATATAAGCGTATCGTCTAATGTAAGCGGATTAAAGATATGGTTTGAAGACGGTATTTTAAAAGCCAAGTGGGATGATACAAATATCGGACGTGTTAACATTCAGATTAAGAATCCTTCAACAATGGAAGTTATCGCTAATTCTACTGTCGAAGGCGTTGAGTATTCGACCAAACTTGCATCTGATATCGATACTATTAACTTTTATATCGTTCCAGCTTCCAGTTCAAAAATAAGCGGTGCCGGTTCCAGTTACTCGGTTAAAGTAATTAAAGATGTTCCGGGAGATATCATTTTTGGCGATAAAAATTTGTATAACACAAATATTTATGACTTCAAAGCAGTTTTATACGGCAATACAACAATTACTGTCTTAGAAAACGGAAGCGAGGTATTTTCTCAGTTATATAAAGAAGCAGGCGAATACGATATTGAAGTACCGCTTAATGATCTTGACAATAACATGGTAGTTTATGTTATAGACGGTAACGGTAACTTGAATTCATATAAGACATCGATTACCAAGGATATTATTGCTCCTAAGTTTACGATTCAGAGCATTGATACTATTACAAAGAAGTCCGAGGTTGAAATTATCGGTATCGTTACCGAAACCAATGTTGTAACTATCAACGGTTATGATATTGAAACTAATCAGAACGGTCAGTTTCAGTATAAATTTCCTTTGGAAGTGGGAGATAACAAAATAGAGGTTAAGGCATCAGATGTTGCAGGCAACGAAGCAGTAAATAATTACCTTGTAACAAGAGTTGATGTAAATTACATGCCTGTCCTTGTGATATTTGCTTTAATTATCTTATCAGCATTATCGTTTTTTGCAGTTAAGAAATTCAAGAATACATCTGAAAAGAAAAAGACTAATAAAAATGACGTTCCAGTAAACGATGAAGATGACGATGATGAAGCTGTTGAATCCTTTGATAATAAAGGCAAGACACTTTTCCCGGCTCACAAGTTAAAATTTCCTTTTCATAAGACTTCTAAAGAAAAGGCCGAAGGTAAAATGACCGAAGATAAAAAGGCTTCAAAAAAGGAAAACAATAAAGATGCTTTAACTTACAATTTGATAGTTAAACGAAATAAGAATCAGATCATTGGTAATTTAATAGCATTAGGTGTCTTTACTGTTTGCCTGCTTGTTCTTTTTACCAAGGTTATAATGTTTACTACGGTTTTGTCCGGCTCTATGGAGCCTACACTTAAGACAGGAGATAAGGTAATTTACAACCGTCTTGCATATACGCTGCATGATATTGAAAGAGGAGATATCGTTTGTTTTTATTCCGATGAACATAAGGAATACTTTGGAAAGAGAGTTATCGGTATCGGCGGTGATGAGGTATCTTTCGCAGATGGATATTTACTTATTAACGGAGAAAAAGTAGAAGAGTCTTATATCGGTGATGATGTGGAATCCAATTCGCATGAATCGTTTACGGTTCCTCAGAACACAGTATTTCTTCTAGGCGATAACAGAGGCAATTCTAACGACTCCAGGTTTTGGGATAATCCGTTTATCTCTACTGATAAAATAAGCGGTAAATATATTGGCAAGATATCTTTACCATAAAAAGCCTATTGCAAAATAAAAAAAGACCTTTCACTATTGATTGATAAGTGAAAGGTTTTTTATTTGTTAAAATGTTAATTGTGCAAACAAATAGGGAACCATTTCTGGTTCCCTACGATGATTGCTCTTCTATTATTTCGGACTAATGTCCTACACAGAGTTTATCTACTTGTATTGTAACAGATTATGTCAATTTTTCAAGAAGTTAGCTCACATGAAACCCCTTTTGATTTTCCCTATAATGAATTCTTCTTCCATCAGATAGGGGAGTGCAGTAGCTCTTGTCCATGTACTTTGACGCTTACAGGCTTCTGATATGAATGACTCTTCGCCAAAGAGAAAGCATTTTTTCTTTGCTCTTGTGACTGCGGTATATATCATATTGCGGTCAAGCATACGGCTTTTATCACACAATACAAAGGCTATCGGATATTCCGAACCTTGGCTCTTGTGTATTGATATTGCGTAGGCCAAATCTAACTGATGAATTGTCTTAGCCGTATATGTTATTCTTCGGTTATCGGAAAACTCAACAACGACCTTGCTTTCATCAGCGTAAATAACTACTCCAATATCACCGTTGGCAACTTCTCTGTTTTCTAACTGAATAACAGGGTCTCCGTATCGGAATGATATGTTAATCATTCGGCCGTCACGCATGATTTTTGCATCATAGCCTTTTCGCTTATTTATCTGTGACTGTATTTTCCTGTTTAGGTTTTCAGCACAGTTTTTTCCGACTTTTCTGTTCGGTGTTAACACAACAACATTCTTATATCCAACATCCGCAATGGTCTTGTAATACAAAGGTAAGAAATCGTCTGTGGAAGCATATCTCTCGAAGTCTGTACCCTCGATAAGAGGATAGTTGCAGCCCTTCTTGATAATTTCTATGTTTTCCAATAAGACAGAACCTTCTTTTTGTCGGAATGTCTTTATAAGCTGTACAGTAGGTATGAATTGGCTGTTAATCAAATCTCGTAATACAGATCCGTTTCCTACACTCGGAAGCTGATTCATGTCACCTACTAAATATACTCTGGCCTTATAATTGCTGTTTAAGCTCTTCATAAGCAAATACATTGTATCAATATCGATCATGGAGCTTTCATCGATGAAGATGTATTTGTTGAATATATTTTTGTATTTCTCGGATTTAGGATTGTACTTTATACAGCCTAAAATAGTTTGCGCCGGATAGCCCGTTGCTTCCGTCATTCTTCGTGCAGCTTTGCCGGTAGGAGATAAGCAGAGTATCGGAACGTCCTGTTTGGTATCAAGCTCATTAATACAATACAAAATGCACTTTGTTACAGATGTTTTACCCGTTCCAGGCCCACCTGTTAAAATTGCAAGATTATTGGTTAAAAGCGTTACTACCGCAAGCCTTTGTTCCGATGAAAGAGTAATGTGTTCATTCTCTTCAAACTTATCAATACAAGCATTAATGCCGTCTTCCGTGAACTCGGTACCACGATTAATATTTAATCGTGTGAATAGTTGATTAGCGATGTATTTCTCTTTATAAACCAAATCAGCTTTACCCGCATAGGTAATTCCGTTAAAAGAGCATTCGCATAATCCGTCTTGGTTAAGTTCATTTCCAACAGCAAATTTGATTTCTGCAATTGAAGAACCCATTTCATATTTTTCTTTTAAAGACATAAATATCCTTTCCCGTGTAACAAAAGAGGCCCGTTTAAAACGAGCCTCTTTGTTATTTTATTTTACTTATGAAGGCTGACCGAAAGGTAAGTCGTCCATGAAGTCATCGGGCATTGACATAAAGCCCTGTTCATCAGTCATGGGTGCCGGCTGTCCTTCGTTTTCGCCGCCTGCCTTTTTGCTTTCTGCAAACTCCTGATCCTCTGCAACAACGTCGGTTGTGTAAACCTTAACGCCGTCCTTGTTTGTGTATGAGCCTGTCTGAATACGTCCTGTCACGAGAACCTTGGTTCCCTTGTGCAAGTACTTCTCTGCAAACTCTCCGGCCTTGCCGAATGCCACAATGTTAATGAAATCTGCTGTCTGCTGCTGTTCGTTATTCTGTTTTCCACGTCTGTCTACTGCAATTGAGTATCTTGCAATAGCAGTTGAATTGTCTCCCTGAGAGTATCTAACTTCGGGGTCTCGGGTAAGTCTACCCATCAAAATCACTTTATTCATAAATATTCAGCGCCTCCTTTAGCGCGACCCGTCATGTAAAAAATCACAATAAAAACGGCGGCACTATTGCCCCCGTTCGTGATAAAACCTTATGACCAAACTGTTTTAAGATACAAGATAAGTATAGTGTACAAATACAACGTTGTCAAGATGTATTTTACAAACTATCCATAAATTGTATAAGTTCCGGTTCTGCTTTCTTCGTATTGTTTTCTTGCTGCATATAGTAGCTGCTAGCCAAAGATATTTTTATTGCCTGCAAACTGTACACTATCTCACCGTTTGAAACGTAAGGTTTTTCCTCAGCAATAATATCCAATGGCACGTTCTTCAAATACCCGTTCTTATCGATCAGATACTTAATTTTAGAGCATGAACTGTCGTAACACGTAATTCTGTGCGTGGCTCTAATTTTTTGCCCTTGCATAGTGAATTTCTTTGAAATGGTAACTATGCAGTATTCCGCACCGTCTTTTGTCTTATAAAAAGCCGGTTCATTTGTGGGCGCCCATTCGTAATACGTTACAATGGGGTATAACATTGGATGGCCCTCCTTTCACGCAAAAAGAGAGAAAGCGTAGTGCTTTCTCTCTTTCTTTATGACTATAAACTTAAGTTTTATGAAGTTATAATACCACATATTTGCAAACTATTCAATAAGAATTTATTTTGCCGTTTTACTTAATTACCGGTGTGATTCCTAACTTGTAATAAGCAAGGTAATCGTCGATTCCTTTTAACTGAAATGACTTTCCGTTTACTGTCATATCAGTTTCCCAATCCAGTTCCTTGATTTGAAGGCCGCATTCTGAAATAATCTCTTTGGCTTTCTTTAAGGGCTTCTCAACGTTAGGATTAGTCTTATAATCCATGTCATAGCCCATTATTACAGCCTCAAGATTAGCGGTCTTTTTAAGCCACATAAGCTCATCTTTTAAATCGTTAAGGCAATTAACGCCCTGATTTGCCAAGACGGGTACATTAGGCTGTAACTGATTAACCAAGTCACCTTTCATAATGCCTTCTGTGAGCATTACAATCTTTCCGGGAATTACAGGCTTATATACATGCTCTGGCTTATTATAGATAAAGTCGCAAGCATAGTGTATAGCAGTATAAGCACCGCAACCACCCTTCAAGCCCTTGGAAGAGAACCACGTACATTTGGATTCCAGCTCTTCATTTCCATCAGATGTCTGAATGTATGTACGCAAATCATCATCTTTGCGGATTTGAAGGCCTGTGATCTGATTCTTACAATTTACTCTCGGCATAATGATTCCCTTTGTGCGATACACAAATGTCCATTTTCCGTCTTTCAACTCGAAGAATCCAGGTACTCCGTTAAGTCTGTGTCCGTCTACTTGAAGCCTTTTACAAATAGCAGTAAAGTCCATTTCGTCCTTGCCGGGCATTGACCTATAATTTAAGGCTTCAATTTTTTCAAGCGAAAAGCCTCTTGCAAGAAGATTGTCCTTGTGCTTCTGAATAAGCGGAAGTTCGTTCAAGAACGCTCTGTAAGTATCATCTAATACTTCTGCGGGAGCGATGTCTGATTGAACGATTGTGTCTGCTTTCTTTACGATACGTGCAGGCCGTTCATTTTTAGATGAACCGTCTATACCAAGACGTCTTTCTATATCTTTTCCTGCGTCACGAAGCGAAATATTGTTCATTATTGCATGAAATGATCTAGAATCGCCCGATTCGTTGCATGAGCCTTTAAAGCAGTGCCAAGTACCGTTCTGCGTGTTGTAGTAAGCATTACTGTTTCCGCAGACAGGGCATTTAATTTTTTGGTTTATCACGTTCTGAGGCTGTATGCCATTTAAGGCTAATACCTCAGATGGTGTCCATGAATAAGGCATCTATTATCCTCCATTTTGAATTCTTTCTTATAAAGAAAGCCTCCTTTTACAGAGGCTTTCTTCAATTGTTTTTACGCTGCCTGCTTCTTTTTAAGAATATCGTTGTAGATCATAGCTGCGTAGTTTTTGATAGTTCTGTCACTTGTGAGAGCGGCTACCTGTCTTAAGTCCTCAGCATTGGCATCTGCGATTTCTCCAAGTGTCTTACCACCAAAGCCCTGAACATCTGTCGGTACAATGACTGCACGAACGTCCTCGATGTTTGTTTCGGCCTTCTGAGGCTTCTTAGTAGGAGCGGGTAATTCATCACCGCCTACCGAAGGAACCGCAGGCTGTTCTTTTGCCGGCTTTGCTTCGGTCTTAGTTGCCTTTGCAGATGATGTATTAGTTGCAGTTGCCTTGGGAGCGCCAGCAGCCCAATAAATATCTGCACCGATTCCAAGAGCCTTGCAGGCTACTGAAAGAGCATCTGTGTATGCCATTTTGTAGGCTTCATCTGATGTGTATATACCCTTTGATTCATTTGCAACATATTTAGATCCACCGGTACCGAAGATGGGCTTAGACCATTCATCGCCGTCCTTGACGTAAAGGTTGAGGTCAACAATAGCACAGGCTTCACCGTTTGCGCCCTGTTCGATATACTTAGCTGTAATCTCAGTATACCACCCAATGCCTGCGGGGCCAAACTGCTTTGTTAACGTTTCAATTCTCCACATAGGATTGATGTCGGTCATGCCGTTTAATCGACCGCCGTTGATCTTTCTCTGTGCCTCTGTGGGTACCTTTCTTACTGAATCATAAATCTTCATGTTATTTTCTGCCATAATTTTTTCCTCCTTTTTGGCAATAAACGCAAAAATGCCCCGGAACCATTTCCGAGGCATTATGACAATTTATTTTAAGTTTGTATGATTATAATAGCATAGGCTACAAATAAAATCAATACCTAATTTTATGAGGCCGCTTTTCTCACGTTATCGTATACATTTTTGATGTTATCCCAATAACTCAAGTTTGCATCGTTTTTACCCCAATTAACATATGTGGTTGCAATTTTCTCGGCCAACTTGCCAATTTTTTCAATTTCAGCTGCATCGTCAGGAAGTTCGCCGCTATATTCGTTATCCAGTATATAATCGGTTGCATCCTGGAACACATATTTTTTTCGCAATAAGCGATATACCTTATCACTTAATAAATCAAAATCGCTTATTACTGCAATAACTTCTTCTGCCTGTTCATCGAGATTCATTTCCCTTACGGCTGCTTCAAACTCGCTTTCGCTTAAAAGTATGTCAACGTCCTTTGATGTAATTGATACATTATAGTATCGTTCACCTTCGTCTGTTGTGATTCTTTTTATGAAAGCCGAATATTTGCCGCCTACCAATATAGGTTCTGAATAATCGTCTTCCAGCACATCTTTTTCCCTGTATATGTTACCGTTATTGTCAACTTCACCGCCATAATATAAGCCGTTATCAGCCAACAAGATTGTATCAATAACATATTTAGCCATTGGGATATTTAAGTAATTTTCTTCCATCATTTATTTTATACCTCGTTTTTCTGCATAATAGAAGAGAGGGCCGAAGCCCTCCCACTATCATGTTGTAAGGATATCCTTAACAGTCACCTTTCCGATTTTAACCGGCTTTGTCACGTTTACCGCTCCTTGTATTACGAAAGGAGTAGCATCGAATTTTTTACCGTTAACATCGATTTTTTCAAGGTCAGTTTTTGTGACCTTATAAATGCCGATTTCTGCCATCTTGGAATAGATGTCAGGGCATTCCTTCTTGATACCGTCAATGTCAATTGAGTTAGCATATTTGGGTACCGAAATGGTAATGCCATAGGCTTTTTCATCGTTCTTGTAAGAGAAGTACGTACCCTTACCGTCGCTCTTTTCAAGCAACCTCTTGGCCAGATCCTGCTGTTTCTTTTCATTTTCAGCGGTCTTTTTCTTAAGGTCAGCAGCTTCTTCTGATAAAGCCACAGCTTCCTTAATCAAATCATTGTAAGATTCATCCATTTCAACTGTATCGGCCTTGCTTAAGTCGTACTTGTTGTTAAGATATTCAGAAACTGCTTTCTGATTCTCTTCACACATTACGGGTTCGAAGCCGTTTACGCAACAGTCAATGAATGCTTCCGCAGATGAATTAAGAAGTGCTTCCTTTTCTGCATCGTATCTTACTAATGAGATTGCGCATTGGTCAATCATGAATCCCCAACAACAGCAGATATACCATGAATCCAATGCTGTTACCATCATGTAATCACGGCACTGACAGTCATATGTTGCGGGTCTTTCAAGTTCGCCGGACTCTTCGTAAAAAGTAGGGCATACGAAAGATGATTCTTTCCAAGCATCGATAGAAGGCTTGTTGTAACATGATTTGCACTCAAGACCAACCAACATGATTTTGCCTGACTTGAATGTAATAATGGCAAATCTGTCGGGCTGTCCGATAGCCCACTTGAACTTACGGCTCTGATACATGTTGGTATCGTTGATGATGTCAACACTTTCTAAGTTTTCGCCGTATTCTTCCTTGAGCTTTCTTGCAAACATTTTTGCCACGAAGTCTTCGATGGCATGGCCTGCTTTATATACTTCCTTGTCTTCATTAACCACTTCATCAATGCCACGTTTCTCTCTCCACAGCTTTAAGGGAGTCTGAAACGATGACAGACCCATTGCTACACCAATCTGTGAACCGGTGAGCTTATCGGGCTGGTTACGAATGGAATCGCTGCCGAAAATCTCTTCCTCTGTCTTTGTCTTTGTGTCGTATACGACATCTGCATCAATTAAAAAAGCAACACTCTGTTCAAGTATTGCCCTTTCTTTCTGTTCTTTAGTTAGAACCATAGATTTAAAATCCTCCTTATTCATTTCGTTTGCCATTACTTTCATAGACATCGCCGGATGTACTCCTCAGCGATACCGATTACTATTTCATGGTAGTGACGGTGTTTTTTTTCATCAAAAAAAGCCCCTTCGATATAATCGAAAGGGCATTATGACGAATTGGTTTTAAGTTGATATAGTTATAATATCATAGTATACATATTCAGTCAACAAAAAAATGCTCCCGACCATGAAGCCGAGAGCATTTGGAGAATTATCAAGTTAAATGCAACACCCCTATTGCATTTGAAATGACAGAGCCAGAGTGTTGCATTTAATATGACATATTTTATTTATCAAAAAGCGACGGATTTAATGTAATTTTATCTGCCGGTATTTCTTCGAGCCCTAAAAGAATAAAGAAATCTTTAGGCACAATGCCCTTTGCTACTTCATAAGCGCTTTTTTCAAACAAAGACTTGCGTTTATAACTATTTATATGATTCATCATTAAATTAATATCGGACTGCATAAATGGTTTTAGTGATTCTCCTTTCGGAATACACCACCTAATCATGCGATGATGATTTTCACAAGAGCCTTTTTCATCTGAACGGTTAGGTTCACAAAAGAAAATGCGTGTTCTTTTTTCTCCTGTTATTGACCTTTCCATTCCTTCTATATCTGCAAATTCATGTCCATTATCAGTTAGAATTACAGGAAACATCTGCTGAAAAAGAGTTGTTCCAAGTGCTTCCTCAATCTTATCAAGCGTTTTAACCACTTCTGAAGAAGTATGTTCGTTCATAATAAATGCGAGCTGCATGAACCAGGTTTTGAAATGTAAAGTAAGTAAAACCTCTTTTTCATTCTTTTTGCCTTCTACACAATCCATTTCTACTGTATTAACTTCATGGTTTGAAATATATTCCAAATAGTCTTTATATGTATGTCCGACTTTCGATACGTTCATTTTGGCAATTCTATCTTTATTACGAGTTTTCTTTCTTATCTTTCGTTTTACTGTGTCTCGTAAGTCAAGGTTTCGTGCTTCAAGAACGCACGAATTTACCATTCTTCTTAAAGTGATTTCACTAACAGGCAGCGCTTCGCCATATGTCGCTTTTATATGATAAGGCGAGCAGCCACTCTTAAGCATCGGCGTGGCTAATTCGTTTACTTTATCTATTTGTTCCTTTGTTAGATCAAATCCGGCATTTTTCGAGGTGAGAATTTCTTCATACTTTTTCTGTGCTTTTGTCGCGCTATAATACAGTTTTCTTCGTCCACAGTTTAGAGCAGATGTGCAACCGTTACATACATAAGGCGTCTGTTTTAGCTTATCGCATTCTATTTGAATATAATCTGGGCAGAAGTTTTTACATAATGTCTTTTTACAGCTTCTACATAATTCTTTACAGTTTTTGCTTCCGCACAATCCTCTGTGATTACAATCACGCTTTATTGAGCAGTCTACGCCTTTTGGTCCAACGTAATACGAGTAATTTCGGACTTCCCTCATAATAGTCGAGGTTGACTTGCCTAAGTCTTTTGCTATTGAGCGAAATGACTTTTTGTTTTTAAGCCTATCCTCAATAATAACTCTATCTTCCAGAGTTAAATGTTTAAATCCTTTTGCCAATAAAAAAGTAGCTCCTTTCTGCAAGAGACAGAAAGTACCTGTTTGATTTTTATTTGACACGCTATGATTAAAATCGTATAATGTACTCAGTTGCTGGGAGTACATTTAGGTGCTTTCAAGTGGAGCATCGATAGCTGCGAACTATCGGTGCTTTTTCTATCCCGTTGCATTTTCCATTTTGAACCAAGAAAAATGGATTTGCAAATTTTGATTAGCAGTTTTTAGGACTCGTAATTGACATACTGTTTTTTCGCCGTTTCAAGCTAAAGATAATGATTAATCATGACTCGCAGATGAACTATTATGGCTAATAAAACTAATGTTTCCATGAATTTTGAAATAGGACTTTTGTTGCAGAAGGCAAGAGAATCTAAAGGAATAACGCAAAGAGAAATAGCAGAGCATACCGGTTTTTCAAAGAACCATATCTCTGATGTAGAACGGGGCCTAAGTAAGGCCTCAGTAGAATTATTATTAGGGTATTGTGAGATATTGGATTTGGATGCAAATACAATTCTTGCTTATACCGTAAAAAAGGCATAATAAAAGGACTTCACAATGAAGTCCCTTTATTTTTTTATCGGTTTAAATTTTTACACTCATAAAATCTTCTAATGAAATATTGGATTGACTTAAGATACTTTTCAGAGTACCTTTAGCAACTTCATCATGCATCGGAATAACGCATTTATATGTTCCATCAGACATTTTACGGTGGCTTCCGCTTTGGCTTACGTAATAAAAACCAAACTTCTCAAGCCGCTTTATAACTTCATCTGGTTTTAGAACAGGATACTTTGAAGGCATTATGCAAATACCTCTAAAGTAGTAAGAAATGCAGGATAGGAATCATTATTAGTCGTATCGTCATCTTCGTAATAAAGTTCCAACGCTTCTTTTAAATTAGACAAAGCATTTTCAACGGTTAATCCTTGAGAAGCAACATTACTCGAAATATCAGTTGCCACATAATACTTTTCTTCTTTTGTAATTACAACTTGACGTGTCATAATTGCTCCTTTCAATTACCACTCCTTTCCCCGTTTAATACGGATAGTTATTTATATAAACGAGGAAAGTCTCATGGCTCGCCTCGATTATCGTTCAAGGCAATTCGCCATGTCTTATTTTCTCCTATTATCTTCTTATAAAGATATTTTGTTTTTTATTCGTCAAATAAAATATCGACAATAATTTGTATTTCTAAATGGATTATAACACATTTGTATTAAAATCTCAATTTTAGGGGTACATACCCCTATAGACAACAATAGCCCTGAACTAAATGTACAGGACTTTTAAGACAACGTAATTAAGATTTTCTACTATCAAAATACCACATTATACTAAATAAATCAATAAAAACAGTATAAATTTTCTCTGTCACATTAAATGCAACGGGTGTTGCAATTAATATGACAAAATCCTTTTATGACTTGGTTTTACTCTGAAAATAGGGATTTTATGATAAAAGAAAAAAAAGACGGTTACTGTTTTAATCCAGCAACCGTCTGTGTTTTAATTGCAACTGTTGTGTTGCATTTAACTTGTCAATTTACCAGCCGAGAGCATTTTAATTGTTTCTGTGGACTAGTACATAATTTTAGTTCCACCATTTTCATTTAACCAATCGATAACAAACTTATATCCGAGTCCGTTTTCAGGTACCCAATATCCGTCATCATCGAATTTGCCGCCTCGCATTACAAAATCATACTTTTGTGCGTCATTGGCTTTTAACCTTAAGAATCTGTCCGTATCATAGGTTATCCCAAACATGCAGAATACGCATCCTGTTCGTTTGGCTTCTGTGGTTGTAAGAGATAAGCCATCTGTGATAAATGGATTCTCGTAGTATAAGCCGGCATCATCCTGATAGGTTACTTCACCGTAGGCATCAGCAATCTCTAAGTCATATTCTTTGATATATTGTAGTATATCTTGCTCTGTCCAAAAGGAGAGAGGCCTTGACTGAGGACGCTTGCTTTCAAATGCGTTGCACCCATATTTAATCCAGGACTGATACCTATACATTGATTCACTTGCCAGCGTTCCGATTATCGGAATACGTCCGGTTTCTTTTTCATATTTTCTTGCCGCAGCTTCTTTACTTTGGATACAACATTGATTTGATATTCTAAACGGAGCGTTTTGTAAATACGCATATTTTTTAATATCGATCATGTTGCTTTTTCCATTTCTTGATACATAAGTACCGTTGAGCTGCCTAAGTACATATGATTCTGTGCCGTTTTCCTTGGCTGTCTGTAAGTCGTGAAATTTGCCTGCGATTTCCTTTGATATAACAGGATATCCGAACGTGGTTATTATGTCTATGAAGTTCATAGGCGGTGTCAATACCACATCTGCAACATCCATACCGTGTCTTCTTACAGAGTTGTCTTCCAATCCTGTATTAACGAAAACTTGGGGAATATCAGGGAAATATTGTCTTACTATATCACCTAATACATCAGAATCTTTACCGCCTGACCGAGATACGTATAACATACCATTATAGTAGTTATACGCATCGGCCACACGGTCAACTACCATGCGAATTTTTGCTCTTAAAGATAATAGTTGCATCTGGGCCAAATCCCAGCTATTATGCTTGTTAGTCATGCTTACCACTTGCCGAAATCATCGGTTCGTGGAAAAGAGCGCCCCGGGCCGTTCTTGGTTTGTCATTTAAGCAGTTCTATTTTCAACTGCACCCACTCCTCATGCCTTTTTACATATACACTTACATCACTTTAGGTTGTATATAACCTCGGTCTACCGAGGATCAAGCATTTCTCCTTTCATCTTTTAACATCTGTTTGTATGTTTTAACGTCATATACGCCTAACACAACGCCGGTTGCTTGCTGAATCCTGTTTGCAACACGGTTTGCTTCTTCAAGCGTTTTAAATTTGGGCTTTCTGTGATTGCCTCCTGTATCTATTAAATACACTTATTATTCCTTTCTGCTTATGTGTAGATAAGTATTTCTTCCGCAGATGCCATTTCATTGCGGAATGGTTGAGGAAGATAGAACACTTTCATAAGTCTGTCTTTATCGAATCCATATTTGGGATTGTAGCCGAAGACATTGACGTATTTATCCAAATCATCACGTTCAAGTGCCATTGCTTTTGTGACAGCGCATAAAGCCAATACATCATCAATTGCTCTGTGGCTGTTATGCACCTTGTCTTCAAGACCGTATGCTTTAATGGCATCTTCCAGCTTGTGAGGATAAGCCCGTCTATCCTTATAGACTGTCATTGTGTCAAGGTAATCTGCTTCATCAAATACATCAAGCATGTTATCTCTTGACTGCTCATTCGGCTGCCTTAGAATTGCATTCCTTACAAAATCCAAATCAAATGACGCATTATGCGCTATTAACAAGGTTTTCTTTTGTCCGGGAGCAATAAGCCCATATATGAACTTTTCGATAATCATTGTTTCTGAAAAGCCTTTTTCTTCGAGCATTTCATCTGTGATCCCTGTCAGCTTAACTATTTCATCGGGAATATGTTCTCCCTCCGGGAGCCTAATAAAATCGTCCATTCTTATTGAACGTCCATTTGGCTCTATGCTTATAGCTGCTAACTCTATTATTTGATTTTTATTGGCATCAAAGCCTGTTGTCTCTGTGTCAAAAAACACAAGTCTTTCATAATCGTCAAATAGCATATTTTTCACCTATAATTCCGTAAGCCTTAAAAAATTCGGGTTCCGTGATTGTCCAGTCATCGGGAATCAGTTCTTCTCGGCCTTGTATTCTTGCCAGGTCTTGCAGATGTTCTTTTAATTTATCTAATCCGCAATAGTGGCAGTCTGAATATCCCTTTTTGCCAATGTTATAAAGACAACCGCTTCCATCTTGATAGACCTTTACGACCAAATTGCCTCTTGGGTCGAAAGCAACCATCTTGTTATTGAACAAGAGAGCGATATCCGTTTTGTATTGTTTCTTAATATCCATTGCTTTTTCTCCTTAAAAAAAGAAGAGAAGAGGGCAAAGCCCTCTTCCTGTTTTTAATGTGTGAAAATGAAGAAGAGTAGTAACATCGCAGCTCCTACAATCATTTCAATAACGTACCAAGAGTCTACGGTACATCCGTCTTCGTGATTTCTAAGGGCGTTTCCAGCTCCATGTGCGAAAATTAATCCTCCCATAAAACCCATCGCCATTACAAATAAGATTAAAAATAACATATTTTTTTACCTCCGTATGTTAGTTGTGGCATGAAGGACATGTAATAGGTCTATTACTGTCATAATTGCCGTATTGTTTTTCGTCTGCGAGAAAACTGCCGTCTGCCTGTTTTCTCAAAATTCTTTGGTTCGTAGAACCGGCCCAATGATATGTAATATCTTTGAGCGATTCTTCAAATTTTCCATCTACAAGCACATCGATGTAATGCAAGTCAAATCCGTCTGATAACAACTCTTCGAGAGTATATCCTGTATAGCACCATACGGTCTTATTGGGATATGCTTCTTTAAAGCGTTTCATAAGATAGAAGACTTCATCACGATTGTAAGTAGCAAGCGGATCACCGCCGCTAAATGTTATGCCTGAAATGTAGTCCTTAGATAATTCACCTTCAATTTCATCTAATTCCTTAGTTGTGAAAGGTAAACCACCTTGTTTATCCCATGTGTTGGGATTCTGACACCCTTTACAATGATGTTCGCATCCAGCGACCCAAAGGACTACTCTAAGTCCGTCGCCGTTATTCATATCGTCATGTGTAATGTTATGAAAGTTCATGTATTCCCTCCTTCATGCGTGTCATGTCTCAGAAAAGACCTTTCTTTCCTTTGTGTTTCGTCTGTATTCAACGCATCGACATACAATGTCTGTTAAAAACAGAACGCTTAATACTGTCATTAATACTGTTGACATTTATCGTTCCTCCTTGTTTTTTTACGAATTATCGTTTTTTAACGCAAAAAGAGACCTCCAAAAAGGTCTCTTTGCTTACGACAAAACTTATTAAGATTGATGATATTAGTATAGCATACAAATATTAGTATTGCAAGCGGATAATTTTGCATCCTACACCTGGAGGATTTTCAGGTTAAATGCAACACCACCGTTGCATTTACTATGACAGTGGAAAAGTGTTGCATTTACTATGACAAAAAGAAACAGCAGAGTATACCGATTACTCAATAAAATATCTCTGCCGTTGAACGGGGCTTAAGTAAAGCTTCGGTAGAATTGTTGTTAGGGTATTGTGATGTTTTAGATATAGATCCGAATTCTGTTCTTGAATATAAAAAGGCAAACTAAAAGGGCTTCGAAAAGCCCTTTTGTTAGTAACTATGAGTTGAAGCAGTAAGCATTATTTCATTTACTGCATTTCTGACATCGTAGTGCATTTGTTCTTCAGGAAACTCGTCCATTGCTGCCATGAATCCTGTTTTAGCTATAACGCCCGGAATTTCTTCGGCAGTAAAGCCACGCCTTATCATTTCTTTATGTACTTCAGCAATATACTTGTTCTTTTTTTTCTTGAGTAATAATCATAATCATACCACCTATACGGAACGATAAGACATCTTTTTAATATACTCCGTTGCCTTATTTGAAGCCCTTTTCCTCTTTTTCACATTTCAAACACTTTGTCTATGAACTCTTTTTCGGAGTCAACAACTTGATATGGTTTATATTCACCGTATGTGTCCATATCTGTCAGCGTTAAAATCTGAACTCCTTTATCCAGCATTTTCAAACCAAGATAGGATACTAATGCAGATAAAGCCTTTCCTCTTTCAACTTGGACTGCCAAACAGCCAACTGAATCAAATTTTTTTGCAGTTAAGTAGCACATTTGGCTAGCTCCTTTCTAAATTGTGCTTCAGTTTAAATTTTTACTAACTCACACAAACTATTCCATTGCAGGTGTTTTGTATCCCGCCTTCTCCATTTCCAAAAGAAGTTCAGCAACCGGCATATTTAACTCTTCAGCGCCTTCCTCTGGATTTATTCGTCCTTTTGAAATTAGACTGAATATAATATCCATGATAGCTCGTCTGTTAGATTCTTCCATTATTTTACACATCGCTGATATACCTCCTTCCAGTCTTTATTCTGCTTTGCGTTCTATTTCCCTATTGGTAAGTTCAGAAACTGCTTTATTTTTACTTTTTGCATAGTGATATACTTTAGGTATGCTAAACCCAATAGTTACTGATTGTTTCGGATCATATTTTATTAAATACTCTTCCACGAGTTTGTCAGTATTAAAATTCTTCTCCACTTTCTTCATCATATTCCTCCATGATTGACCTCATTGTTTACCAAGCCTTTCATCACGGATATCGTCTAAAGACATTTTAACATTTGAAGCTATTCCGTAAAATTCATCAACAATGTTCGGTTTTGATTCAGTAATTGTTATATCATAATCTTTCTCCATAATTGATTTTGCCAACCTTTCAGCCTTGAAGTCGTTTAATGATTTAGTGGAAGGTTTAATTCCATTTTCAAGTTTTGACATTGCGTTTAATACAACCTTCTTATTTTCATTTTTAGGAATATAATCGCTACCTGCAACGGTCACAATTTTACCAGTATCTTTTAACTCATGACTCATAAACTATAATACCTTCCGTATCTATCTCATGTCTAAGATTGGTTCCAACAAGATTATAATACACCACATCACAGTTGTAGTCGCATGCTTTTGATGTTGCAACACTCAATTCTCTAGCACGTTTGTCACTAGTATCTGCCATATCACAAAGAGTCGCAACGATATGTCGTTTTTTTTAAGTCGATATCTGCAATATTTCTCATAAATGTTACTTTATTTTTGCCTATATTTATTATTTAATTCTATTATTAATTCTTTAGTTGTTTTTCTCTCACTAGCCAATTCTAAGAGTGTAGTTCTTGATTCTTTATCAAAATACAATTCTTCAATTGCTAATGTAGAAATGACCTGTATTATCTTTTCAATATTTGATGTTTTTTTCATTATGAACGCACCACTACATCTTTCGTCTTTATTATAGCATATTGGATATTTATATACAAAAAAAGAGGAACCCCTTGCGGGAATTCCTCTCTCTGATTAAGCGTTGTCTTTTACGAATTGATGATACTTTCGTGTGTATTCATATGAATCTTTAAATATATTATTGGCTGCCTTATACAGCTTTGGTTCATATTTTTCCAGTATTTCAAGCTCATGCTCAAAATCACGGCCAAAAGGACAACCGCAACAGCCGGTTCTTTGTAAACCGTATTTAGTGTAGCATTCGCTATGTACGATGTTTAAGGCTTCGCAGTAATCTCTTTTATCCTCAGAAGTATACCAATACAGGGGTCTATATTCATCCCATGATGCTTTACCGTGAGATTTGTTACCGAAACAACTATGATAAGCTGTCGAACGGTTACCCCCTTCGGCTTTTCTTACGCCGTAAATATTTAATTGATATCCTTCGTTTTGGATAAGATGCTTAACCGGAGTCTTTTTTGCACATTCGCAACAGTGATCTGATATCTTAAATGTAGGAGGGTTGGCTATCAAGAATTCTTTAAGCAATTTATTGTTACAAATATTTAACTGATTACTTATATTCTTGTTGCACCACCAATCAAGCGCTCCTTTGCAGTTAGGATATTTCCTTAACAATTCTTCATAAGGAGCATCTTCCCATTTAAAATTGTGAGCTTGAAGCCTTCCGATCATGCCGGCAACTCTTTTGTTGCAGAAGGGCTGACCGTATTCTTTTACGGCAACAGGAATAGGTTTTTTGGGCCTAACACGTTTTATTTTGATGCCGTATTTTTCTTCAAGATATTCCAGATGGTCTTTAGTTGCTTGATATTCAAGCCCGGTGTCCAACCATATATAGTCTATCTTTTTATTGATATCAGCTCGTGTCAGAATGTCTAATACAACATCGCTATCGGACCCGCCGCTTATTGTTGCCATGACCTTATCGTAATAAGACCTATTAATTATTGAATATCCGCGAATGAAATTATCCGCAATCGTATTGTTGCGAGGAAATCCTTCCATCGCATCGAAAACTGACAGTACGTTTTCTGTTCTTTCGCCATTTACTGCGAAAGACATAACAACGAGTAGGTAGATACACTCTCTTGTTCAACTCAAAGAGTATATCCGGGGTTTCAAGTGTCAGCGTTTCCTACCAACCTATAAAGGCTTCTCACATGGAAACGAAATCTACTTACTCACTTCCTCCTTTATAGAAGATTCGTCTGTCAGTTTTAATGTAAAGGCTTTTACGCCTCTAATGTTTACGTTTGTGATAGTTCCATCGGAATTGAACGTCCAGTTCGCTGCTTTGTCAAATGACATCCAAATACCTTTGCCATAATTAAGATTTGACAGCTCATTGTCAGGTTCTCCATCAATAGCAGAGTAGATACCATTCGTCTGAGTTGTTTTAACGACTCTTTTCTGTCCTGTCCACTGTGGCTTAATGTGATGTTCCACAATGGTAAATTTTGCACCTTCACGAGTGAGGTACTTTTTTAACTGTGATAAATTAGTTACCATTTTTTCCTCCTTATTCGCCCATCATTGCAAAATACAATTCCTCTGTGGGGTGTAATTTAAATTCTTCATTTTTCTTAAGGGCTATTTTTTGTCTCTTCGTTTTCTGAATCTGTTCTCTTAAAAACTTTACTTGCTCTGTATCGTTTATGCGGAGAGCATCTTCTAACAACCATTCATATGTTGAGATTGCTTCGTTGCAGTCAATAATTTGCTGCTTACGTTCCTGTTTACTCATTTGTCATTTTTCCTCCTAATAGAAGAGGAGAGTAGCCATTGTTTGGCTACCCTCCAATAATTTATGCAAGCATCAGATCCTCTTCCAAAACATCAACAAGAAGTTTGCCGGCTAATACACCGTTCCTAATTTTGTTTCCGTTTTTACGAAGCTCAGCAAATTCTTCTTCACGAAGAACAGCTGATGTGCTTGCAAGTTCTTTGTCTTCCCTAGACAATCGTGTTTTGATTGCCTTTTGCCATTTACGAATAAAAGGTAAGCATTCCTTCCTAAAGTCAGCGTCCTGTTTATCGCCGGTTGTTCGTTTTTGCCTTGTTGTTCCATCAGGCTCGATTTCCAACGAATAGTAAGGTGTATCAATGTCGCTGTTTTTACGAAGAAATACGATATAAGTTTCCTTTCGTTCAATTCTGTCAAAGTAAATGTTTGACGAATCGAGACAATGCTGTAATACTTGACCTTCTTTTATAATATCTCTAACACTTTCCGGCGCTACTATCGAGTAGATGCCATCGGTGTATTCATATTTTTTAAGAGTAGAACAAATATCATTGACATTAGGAAACTTCTCAAGTAATTCATTTTCTCTTCTTGCTATTGAAGCATCTGATGCCAATTCATCATGCGCTTTAACAACGTTTTTGGGCTTATAATTCATTTCTAAGCTCATATCTCGTTTTACAACTTCTGCCATATCGCAGTAGTCACGCCATTTGCGGTATACTTCCACATAATCGTAACCGGAAAGACGTTTCTGCTTTTTAAGATAATTTCTTATCTGCGTAAGCGTCATCTTGTCTTTACCAAGGACAAATGAATATCCTTCGGGTTTATGGCATGATTCATATTCGCTGCAAACCGATTTGACTATCCATTTGATGTCATTATCGTTGCATCGCATACCGCTTTCGTTTTCAAACTGTAACCACTTAAGAACCGCAAGGTTCCCTTTCATGGCTCTCAAACGGGTGAATTCTTCCTTATTGATTTTAAGCATTTCCCAGGGCTTCTTATAATCCTGTGTCATATCAGATTCCTTGATTGTTTTTGCCAATTCAGATAATCCGACTTTTGCAAGCATTTCAATCTGAGGCATTCTCTTGTATCGTGCAAGATAGCCAAGCGGATCTATGTCTCCTTTGATATAATCGATGCCTGAATACTTATATTCAGTATCGGCCAATACCTTTTTATCGGGATATAAAGCTCCGTCATTAAACACAATGCAACCATCCTGCATAGAAAAGTTTTTGTTATCCCAAAACTCTTTATCAGCCCATCTGTCATACTTTAAGTAGTAGTGGTCCGTAAATCCGGTTTTGGAATTTTTGACTTTAAAGCCCTTTTCGTCAACTGATGAACACTCGATATCACTTGAAATCCAATAGGACGCCACGAAATGTCTTTCAATAGTGTCTTCTTTGTACTTTTGCAATAAGATTATCTCTTTTTTTGTAAAGTACTTGGAATTGCGATATGAATCGAGATATTTATCCGTTCTTACGACAGTAACTTTCTTTCCGCAGACGGGGCATTTTTTAAGATTTTCATTTCCTTTGGGGATTATAATCTTTGATTCACCGCTGTGCGTTTTACAGTATGTGCAAACGCCGGTTGTTTCTTTTCTTCCTCTGAATGGCTCTATACGAAGATAGTGTTTAGTTACTTTCTTCAAAGCCCAATTTTTGACTTTGGCAGGAATTGGCCTTATGTCTTTTGTGTATTCATTGACTTTATCCATCCTGTTTTGATACGTTCTTTCCGCAGCTTTGCGATTTCGGTCAATAGATATCGTCTGCTCGAATGAATCGACTGTATCTATCCAATTGCATGAGGCTTCTTCTTTAAGTACATCTTTGAAATATTCGACCACAACCTTTTCTGTTTCTTCTGATGGAAGAATATTAGATTTGCCAGGAAGTCCGTGGTAACCTTGAAATGCTTTTCCAAATGTTATCTGACTAAATCCCTTGGCTGTTTTATCGTGATCCCAATATTTTTCAATCACGACTTCATCGAAGAAGTATGTTGCATAGCCCTTTCCGTCAATACATACTCTTATGTATGGCTTATCTCCGAAAATGTCTATCAACAATGTTTTCTCGCCTTTCAATGTAAAGACCTTCGCCTTTGCATTATAGAA